>Ga0157369_10000856_pt1 | contig 38815 bp, 28 predicted proteins | sample C25metaG_FD_113461 | JGI IMG/M metagenome (GOLD analysis project Ga0157369, IMG submission 113461) | Corn rhizosphere microbial communities from Kellogg Biological Station, Michigan, USA - C2-5 metaG | ecosystem: Host-associated > Plants > Roots > Rhizosphere > Soil | place: USA: Michigan... | reverse complement strand
GCACGCCCAGATATACGCGCGTGACGCCGACCGACAAAGTGAGAAAGATCGCCACCAGCAGAAAATACGCCTTGACTCGTTTGCGTTCTTGCGACCGTGCGAGCAGAGCCCCCAGTGTCAAATACGTTACCGCCGACATCATCGAGTGCCCGCTAGGAAAGCTAGCGCCGGAGACGTACACCGAGATCGGAACAAGATCCGGCCGGGGACGATGGAACACATCCTTGAGAGCCGTGGAAGCTGCCACACCGCCCAGCACGGATCCGCATACGAAAAGTGCCATGTGTACTTTACCATCTAAGGCCAGAAACCCGGCGGTGATGATGGTGATAATCGTCAGCACCGCTGTGCCTCCCAGTGACGTGATATCGCGCGCCGCCTCCTGCACCGGGGGCGGGCCTATAGGAGCATGGTTAGGTCCCTGGCGAAACGCCAGCAACAGTTTTTGGTCGAAGGCCTGCGTTCCGCCCTCGATCACTTCATCCGCAAGAAGGGCAAACCCCCACACCCCCGCGACGATGCACGCGAGTGCCAACAAAACCGTCATCTCGTGCCCGCCCAGCCATGTCAGAGGCCTAAATCGATGTTGCGCCATGGCCCCATTGTCCCCCCTGGCACGTCAGTGCAGCTTGTGAGATGATTCCGGTGAATGCGCTCTTTATTTTACGTGGTCGCCTTTGCTATTTTCGCGGCGGGCGTTCAAGGCGCCACCAACTCGGCGACGTTCAACAAAGACGTCCTGCCGATCTTGCAGAAGAACTGCCAGGTCTGCCATCGCCCCGGAGAAGCAGCTCCGTTCTCCATGCTCACCTATGAAAGCACGCGGCCTTGGGCGAAAGCCATGAAAGCCGCCGTGGTTTCTCGGAAAATGCCGCCTTGGTTCGCCGATCCGAAATACGGCCATTTTCTTAACGACCCGCGGCTCTCCGATGCGGATGTTCACACCATCGCAGCCTGGGTGGACGCCGGCGCTCCGGAAGGCGACACGAAAGATAAGCCTGCGCCCATCCAGTGGCGCGACGGCTGGAACATCCGGCCCGATCTAGTCATTCCCCTGCCCAAGCCCTACGTGGTCCCCGCCAAGGCGATCATCCCATGGCTCGATTTCGTGGTGCCGACCAACTTCACCAAGGACACCTGGGTCGCCGCGGGCGAAATCCGTCCGGGCGCGCGTTCGGTGGTCCATCATGCCACCATTACCTTCGTTCCCCCTGGCCCAGACACGGAAGCTCTCAAAGCTCTCGCCAGAGGCGAGCCGGTCACACTGCCAAGAGGACTCGCGGCCCAAGCGTTAGTCGCGCTCGGCCCCGGTGCACCAGCACGACGTTTCGACGATTATGATGCCGCGATACTGGTTCCGGCAGGCTCGTACTTGATCTTCAATATGCATTACACCTCCAACGGAACGGAGACGTCCGATCAATCCAAGCTGGGACTAGAACTCGCGAGCGCGGAGCCGAAGAACCAGTTGGTCAGCGTCCTGGCCGGCGACGAAGGCAGCACCAGCGCGGGGAATCTCAAGATTCTTCCGGGCGATGCAAATTCGCCTGGACATGGATCCGTGACCTTCGCTGCACCCGTGAAACTGGCTTCTCTTAATCCGCACATGCATCTGCGCGGCAAGGATTTCGTCTATCGCCTGGTTTATCCAACCGGGGAAACGCAGATTATTCTCAACGTTCCCAAGTACGATTACGCCTATCAGCCCGGCTATCGTTTCGAGAAGTTGCTCGATCTCCCGGCCGGCACGCGCCTCGAAATGGACGGGCACTGGGACAATTCGGCCAACAACCCCAACAATCCCGATCCCACGGCGACAGTCCGTTGGGGCCAGCAGATTTGGGAAGAAATGTTCGGCGGCGGAATCTCCCTGCTTGTTCCGCGAGGCGTCGATCCGAAAACCTTGGTCAAGAAGGAAAATCTTCGCCAACGCCCGGCGGATGCGGCGAGCTTGAACGCACCCAAGAATTAGCCTACTTCTTCTCCGCCGAATTGCGATAGGGCTTGGCCATCTTGACGAACTCACTCGCCACACTGGCCGCTCCTGCCACGCCTGAAAACGGGCCAACGCCCTTCCCCGACAATAGAACGATGGTCGTGTTCTGGTGCTTTAGCTCAAACGGGAAATCCCATGCGAAGGTGTAGCCGACGTCCAGCACCGTGTCTGCGACCTTTCGATCATCCACAATGCGGATGTTCAGCTTGTGAAAATCCTTGTTCCTGCCGAGCGCCGCTTTCAGCTGATCAGCTTTGAAATATTGTGCTCTTTGTGCGTCCACATACATTGTTTTGAAATTTCGCAGGATAGACTCCCTGTCTTTCGAGGCGCTCAGGAGGTCTGACTTTTCCGGCGCTTCGGGCGTCGCGCCAGAATTTGACACATTTGCAGGAGTCGGCGGGACTAGAGGCTGGTTTACCGTCGCAACGGTGGCAATAGGCGGTTTCAGGGTAGAGCCGTTTGCAAAGGATTTGGCCGCGGCCATATCTCCGAGTCCAAGTACACTATCGATCGGCACCGCGAAATTCAGATTCTGCCCGCCCGTCAGGGAGCCCACGACCAGTCCGAGTGCATTGCCCCGACTGTCGATCAGAACTCCGCCACTCGAACCAGACGATGCGGGCGCAGTGAACTGGATTAGCCGATATCCGTTACCCGCTCCCGGAACTTCATCCGCAAGGCGATATGCAGAAACAACGCCGGTCGAAGCCGACCACTGCAGCGATGCGGGGTGCGACACCACAGCCACGGCGTCGCCCGCCTTCGCCTGGGCGCCGATCGCGATGGGCAGTACAGGCAGGGCAGCCGCAGTGATTCGGATCGCCGCAACGTCACGTCGTGTATCCACGCCGAGTAACTGCACTTGATCGAACACTTCTCCAGTCTTGAATCGAACCTGCAAGGAGTAGGCGTCCTTGATGACGTGGTAGGCCGTAAGCAAGATCCCATTCGGACGAACCACCACCGCGGCACCGAGGGAATTAGCGGATTGACCCGGTCCCCTGCCCGCTAGCACTAGCGCCACAGATGGGTAGGCTTTGTCGACAATCTGATCCGTGCTGAGCGTCTCCGGGGACTGGCTAAATAGCGAAACACTGAAGCAGAGCAGCAGTGCGAATCCGCCGGCCATTAAATCGGAACCTCTCATAGCGCGAATCTCCTAAAATGGAACACAATTCGAAATAATACGGAGATTGTATCGCAACTCTCGATGACATCGCGCAAACTAATCTCTCAACGAAGACTAGGCTCCGCGCTCGAACAGGATCTTCGCCGGAGCTCGCGGGACATACTTTAGTCCGAATTGCTCCGTCGCGCATCGTTGAATATGTGCGACAGCTTCCGCTGGCGAATCCGTCACCAGAATTTCCCCCAGATCCCGCGGCGAGATAGCCGCGTTCACCAGCACCGATTCGCGCAAGAACGCGAGAAGAGGCGACCAATATTCGATCCCGAACAAAACCACGGGAAAATTCTTGATCTTGCCGGTCTGAATCAGTGTCGCGACTTCAAACAGTTCGTCCAGCGTGCCAAACCCTCCCGGAGCCGCGACGAAGCCATAGGAGTACTTCACCAGCATCAGCTTGCGAATGAAGAAATACCGAAACTCTACCCATTTATCAAGATACGGATTGGGCTTCTGTTCTTGCGGCAAGACGATGTTGCAGCCGATGGAAGTTCCTCGTGCTTCTTTCGCCCCTCGATTCGCAGCTTCCATAAGACCGGGACCGCCGCCCGTCATGACCGTGAACTGAGCCCTCGCAATCCTAGCGCCAAGTTCCCGTGTCAGCGCGTAGTATGGATGATCCGGCGAAAATCGCGCGGACCCAAACACCGTAACGCATGGCCCGACAAAATGGAGCGCGCGAAATCCGTAGATCAGCTCCCGGAAAATCCGGAAGGCTCGTCCGAGTTCATATCCGCGACTGCGCGGGCCTTCGAGAAAAAGTTCCTCTTCCGGACTTGAAGTGGATTTCCCCCATTGCGAATTCGGCACCTCGGGCTCTGCGATGTATTCTACGGGCATATGGGCTCTATCGACGATAACCCTTTTATGGTGCAAAATATCCGCGCCTTATTCGGTAGCCGATCCGCGGCATGCCTTGCCAGATGCACCGTTCAGTCTCCTGTTCACGGATTTCGGAGTCCCCGGAATGCCGGGTATCCGCGGCGGGCACACGTTTCGCTGGCAGTTTTCACTTTAGTTTTGCCTGTTCCGCACAGGGCGCGTCCTGTCCTGCGCTGAAAGGGAGGGTCTATCGGCGGCCAGGATGTTAACGAAGTCGTTGTCGTCGCTCACTGTTTCTGCCCTTAGCCAGGAAAGCACTACCGCGGCCGTGCGCGAACGGCCGACGACGGGCAGGATCCACAATAGAAGGATGCCTCTCTCCAACAAAGTAGTCCTGATCACCGGCGCTAACGGCGGGCTGGGCACGGCGGTGATGAAGGCGTTTCTAGACTCAGGAGCGCGCATAGCGGGGGTCGCCAAGACGATCCAGAACTCCGACTTCCCGCATTCCAAGTTCATCGGATATTCGGCGGAACTGGGAAGCGCTGATGCCGCGCGCACGGTTACGGCGGCCGTGATCGCAAAATGGGAAAGGATTGATGTGTTGGTGCATCTGGTCGGCGCGTTCATCGGCGGAAAATCCGTCGCTGAAACCGATGACGCCACGTTGGAGCAGATGCTCGAAGTGAATCTGCGAGTCGCGTTTTACATGTTCCGCGCGGTGCTGCCTGGGATGCGCAACCAGGGCGCCGGCCGAATTTTGGCGATCGGCAGCCGTACCGCAGCGGACCCGCAGCCCATGGTCGGCGCTTACTCGGCGTCCAAGGCGGCCCTGGTTTCGCTGGTCCGCACCGTCGCGCTCGAAAACAAAGACCGCGGGATTTCCGCTAATGTGATTCTTCCCGGAACGATGGATACTCCCGGGAATCGCGCCGCCATGCCGGATGCGGATCCAGCAAAGTGGGTACATCCGTCCCAGGTCGCCAGTCTGTTACTACACCTGGCTTCGGACCAGGCTTCGCAGATCAGCGGAGCCGTGATCCCGATCCTCGGCGGCGATCTCTAAATCGCCGCGGTATAATGAGAACGTATTCACTGATTCGGCTTTATCCCCAACCTCTAGCAAAGACCTTCTATTTTGATTTCTGTAAACGACCTCTCTATGCGCTTCGGCGCCCGCATCCTGTTCGAAGACGTCACCACCACGTTCCAGCAGGGGCGGCGTTACGCGATTACCGGTCCCAACGGGTCGGGGAAGTCGACCTTCATGAAGATCCTGACAGGTGAAATTGAGCCTTCCAAAGGTTCCGTGACCCGGCCGAAAAAAATCGGCATCCTGCGCCAGGATCAATTCGCGTTCGATTCCTACCGCGTGCTGGATACCGTGATCATGGGAAACGGCCCGCTATGGGACGCACTGCAGGAGCGCGAAGTCTTTTACGCGAAGTCAGAGCTAACCGACGAGGACGGTATGCGTCTAGGCGAGTTGGAGGGAGTCGTCGGAGATAACGGTGGCTATACGGCGGAAGCCGACGCCGCTACCCTGCTCCAGGGCCTGGATATTCCTGAGGAACTGCACGAGCGTAAAATGTCCGAGCTGCAGAGCGGCCAGAAAGTGCGCGTTCTGCTGGCCCAAGCGCTGTTCAGCAATGCTACGGTGCTGCTCTTAGACGAACCCACCAACAACCTGGATCTGGATTCGGTGCACTGGCTTCAAAGGTACCTGCTGGCTTACACCGGCTGCCTGCTGGTGATTTCCCACGATCGCCATTTCCTGAACGAAGTTTGTACTCACACCGCCGACATCGATTATCAAAGCATCATTACTTATACCGGCGCCTATGACGAAATGGTATTGGCGAAGACTCAGATCCGGGCGCGGGTGGAAGCCGGCAACGCCATACGCGAGAAGAAAATCGCGCAGCTAAACGAGTTCATCCAGAGGTTCTCCGCCGGGACCAGATCCGCGCAAACGACGTCGCGCAAGAAAGAAGTGGAGCGGCTCCAGACCTCCGATCTCGCGAGATCCAACATCCAACGCCCTTTCATCAAGTTTCAGAACGAACGTCCCTCTGGGCGACATCCGCTGGAGATCAAGGGACTCTCGAAGACCTACGACGACCTGAAGGTGATTCAGAATTTCACTGCGTCCATCGCCCGAGGCGAGAAAATTGGTCTTCTGGGACGCAATGGCGCTGGGAAGACGACCATGCTGAGGTCGCTCCTCCGTAACGCAACCGGTTACGTCGATGCGCCGGATCGCGAGTTTCCGGTGGATGGCGGCACGGTCACGTGGGGTCACGAAGTTACCGTGGGATATTTCTCACAGGATCACAAAGAATCGATCCGGCCCGGTTTGACCATTATCGAGTGGTTGCACGCGTTCAATCCAGGCGCCTCACAGCAAGAGTTGCGGGGTCTTTTGGGGCAGATGTTATTTAGTGGAGATGAGGCGACCAAGCGTACCGAAGTCCTCTCGGGCGGAGAAGCCGCGCGTATCATATTCTGCCGCTTGATGCTTCAGAAGCCGAATTTCCTGATGCTCGATGAGCCTACGAATCACTTGGACCTGGAATCGATTAACGCCCTGAATATCGCGCTCCAAAAGTACGATGGGACGGTTCTGCTGGTCACGCACGATCATGATCTGGTGGAAGAAGTCGCCACGCGCATCTGGAATTTCGATAACCACGCGATCGAGGACTTCAAGGGTCCGTACGCCGAATTCCTTACGCAGCACGAAACGACTACGGCATAGGATAACGTCCATCCAGTCTGGAGGGTAGTTACCGGCCGATGATCCCGTCCGTCCTGTAGATGCGAGCCCTAAAGGGTTCGAAGGCACATAATTTGCCAGAAGGAATATGAACCATGACGAACAAATTGCCACTCCTAATCGGGGCCCTCACGTTATCGAGCCTAGCCATAGCTGGTCCAAAGAGCTACGACGTGGTTCTTAACTCGCCCACGAAAGCTGGGAATGTCCAACTCGCGCCTGGCGACTACAAAGTAAAAGTCGAAGGATCCAATGCTGTCTTCACCGATGAGCACACTCGCGCATCGTTCACTGTGCCCGTTACAATCGAAAACAGCAAGACGAAATTCAACTCGACAGCACTCGATTCCACGACGCAGGGGAACACCGCGCAGATCACATCCATTGAATTGGGCGGATCCAAGATGAAGCTTGAGTTCAGCAAGTAGTCCGGTCCGAAACTAGCGCTGTGAGACCAAGCGAGGCTCAGAGCGCTGTTCGGTGACGTGCTGGGCGGGCTGGCCTGCTCCTTCAGGCGACAGGCGGACGGTGACGCGGTGCCTGACGCCATCGTCCGTTAAACGGATGGTCGAACTTTCAACCGGGCGGCCATCCAAATCCATTCGCGGAGCCGGACCTTTTTCGCGTTTCACCGTAATCTCGTAGGTTGTGGACCGATACTTATACACTAGCTCGAATCCTGGCCAGTCCTCGGGAATCGCAGGACAGATTCGTAACTGATCTCCGCGCAAACGAAATCCGAGAACCTCTTCCAGCCAGATACGATACATCCACGAGGCCGATCCGGTATACCAGGTCCATCCCGCGCGACCCGTCCTTCCCGGAGCGAACGAGACATCGGCTGCAACGGCGTAAGGTTCGCCTCGGTAACGCGCGACACTCTTCAGATCGCGGGTGCGCTCGATCGGATTCATCATCTGCAGCAGATTAACTGCGGCTTCTCCATTACCTAGGCGGGCCCACGCCATAGCAAGCCACAGCGAACCATGGGTGTACTGTCCTCCGTTCTCGCGCACGCCTGGAGGGTAGCCCATAATGTACCCGGGATGCGGCTGGGAATTGTCGAAGGGCGGAGTAAACAGGAGCACGAGTTGGTCGTCTTGAGGAACGAGCTGGCGGGTAGCTTCCCGCATGGCCTGCAACGAACGCGCGGGATCGGCCGATCCGGAGATTACCGACCAGGACTGCGGAAGTGAATCGATGCGGAGTTCCTTGTTGTTATGCGAGCCCAAGGGAGATCCGTCGTCGAAAAACGCGCGCAAATACCATTCGCCGTCCCAGCAGGAGTGCTCAATCGCGCTCGCCAGTTCATCCGCACGTTTCCGCCAGAGCGAAGCGCGTTCGGGGTCGCGTTTGTCGGCCAGCACCGCGCAAGAGCGTAAGACGGTCATGAAGAACCATCCCAGCCATACGCTCTCTCCCCGGCCTTCCGCGCCCACGCGATTCAGCCCGTCGTTCCAGTCGCCGCTGCCGATCAGCGGGATCCCGTGCGATCCAAGCCGCCAGCCATGTTCGATGGCGCGTATGCAATGCTCCCAAAGCGGAGCGCCGCTTGCGGAGACCCCGGGAGCCGACATGTGCTCTTGTTCATGTGCATCGAGTACGGGGCCTTCGAGAAATGGCACTTGCTGGTCCAAGATCGAATCGTTCCCGGTAATCTCGATATAGCGTGCAACTGCGTAGGGGAGCCACAGCAAATCATCCGAACAGCGAGTCCTGACACCAAGGTCCGATCCAGGATGCCACCAGTGCTGCACATCGCCCTCGGTAAATTGGCGCGATGCTGCAGTGAGGATGTGCGCATGCGCCAGTTCGGGAGCCGAATATAGGTACGCCATCGTGTCCTGCAACTGATCGCGGAAACCAAAGGCCCCGCCGGACTGGTACAGCGCGGATCGTCCCCAAAAGCGGCAGCTCAAGCTCTGGTATAAGAGCCAGCGATTCATTAGAAAATCGGTTGAGAGATACGGCGTTCGCACCTGAATCGATCCGAGCCTGTCGTCCCACCACGCCCTAGTCGCCGCGAAAGCTCGCTCCACGTTCTCGGCTGACGAATAGAGGCGCACTAAATCGCGGACTCCGTCGACGCTAGTGTGCTCGCCCAGCAAGAATATGATCTCGACTGTCTGGCCCGCCTCAATGACCACCGGGACCTGCAGAGCCGCGACTGGGTCCATGCCGGCGCCGCAGCGGTTATCGAGGGTTACGTAATCGAGCGCCGCAGGATTTGCCCGGGAACGGTTTCGACCCAGGAATTGCGTGCGATCGCCGGAGTAAGACGAGGCTCGAGGAGTCGCCGCCGCGAACGCTACGGAAGTCGCATAACTTTCGTGCCAGCTTTGCCGGGCCAGTAATGCCCCGGATTCCTGATCGAACGCCGTTTGCACGTGGAGCTGTTGGTCTTCCCGAGTCGCTCCCAAAGTCCACTCCGCGGAGTAAGTTACGCTGAGCTGTCTGCGACGCGTCGATTCATTGTGCAGGCGCAAGCGGCAAATCTTCACGGGGTCGCCGCCGCCAGTCTGGGTAACCGGGACGAATACAGTCATCTCCTGGGCAATTGCGTGGCTGTTATGTTCGAAGACGGTGTAACCCTGGCCGTGCCGGGCGCGATATGCATCGTGTTCGCGGATGGGTGCCGCGGTGGGCGTCCAACGCGCCCCGGATTGGTCATCGCGGATGTACACGGCCTCGGGCGGCAGATTGCTGACAGGATCGTTAGTCCACGGAGTCAGACGATTCTGCTGACTGTTCCCGCACCAGGTAAACCCCAATCCCGTTTCGCTCACCAGTGTGCCGAAACCCGGATTTGCCATGACGTTAATCCAAGGCGCCGGAGTCATGGTGTCGGGAGCCAGATAGATGGCGTACTCGCGTCCGTCGGCCGTGAAGCCACCCAATCCGTTGAAGTACGGAAGTTCGAGGAACGGCAGTTGCGAAGAGGGATCCTCTGTCTGGACCGCCAAAGGCACAAAAGGCCTGACTGGCGAAAGCGTTTCGGTACCCGAGAGCTGACGCTGCAAGGACCCGCGGTTGCCGCTCAGCACGGCATGAGAAGCGGCCAACAGCAAGTTTCGATGATCCTCGGCAACCAAATGCCAGTCCAACAGATAGACGCCGCCGGCGCGATTCCCGCTGGCCTCGCGGGCGTAGGCATCAATCTGCCGCTGCAGCTGGAAATGCAACGGGCGATCGTAACTTGCCGGTTCCTGATTCAAGATTACGAGATCGGCGTGGAAGCCCCGCACGCGCCAGTAAGTGTGTGCCAGAAGCAGTTCCCGAATCAAACTGAGATTAAAGGAATCCGCAATCGTCACCGTTACGATGGGCAGATCGCCCGAAATGCTGTACGTCCAGAGTGAGGATTGTCCCAGGCGATTCAGCCCCAAACGTCCAGGGGATGGACGCATCCGCGCATTCGGATAAAGCAGATAGCCCGCCAATTCCTGATAGCCTTGAGCGGCAGTGGACCCGATTTGCAGGAATCGGAACTGAAGCTGCGCGTGGGTCCATGCCAATTCGAACGCCCGTGTAACCGATTCCTTGCGGCGATACTTCGCCACCAAGGCCAGGAGCGCCTCTCGTGAGTCCGCAGCCATCGTCAGAAAGACGAGTTCCTGCCGCTCACGAGGATCCAGAGTCTCGCGGCAGCGAATCCCGAAGACGGGATCGAGCACGGCGCCCTCGGATCCAGTCAGGTCGCGCCCCAGTGCGGCCGGAGCGTGAACCGTGTTCCCCCGACCCAGAAACTCAGCTCGATCGGTTTCATGCTTGAGCATTCCGCTCGCGCCCACTAGCATGTGCGCAACCCAAATTGGAGGATCTTCCGGTGAGCGCGGCCGGCGGCGCGCGAGAAGAACATCATCCTCCTGGGTCGTTTCCACGAACATCTTGCTAAAGGCCGGATGAGCGGAATCGGCGGTCTCTGGCGCCAGAGCCAATTCCATGTAGCTGGTGATCTCGACCAGCCGCGAACGAACGCTGCGATTTACGATGGTCAGCCTGCGCAGTTCGACATCGTCTTCCGGTGACACCGTGACGCTCATGACCGTTTCGATGCCTAGCACGGTGCGCGAAAAGTCAACTCGATCCTCTGAAAACGTCACCGAACTTTTGCCCAATGTTCCGTTTAACGGCTGGGGGGTTGCCGACCAGGCCGTGCCCGTTCGTACGTCTCGAAGATACAGATAAGTTCCCCATTCATCGAGCGTGGTGTCCGAACGCCAGCGCGTGATGTCGAACTGGTTCCAGCGGCTATAGCCCGCGCCAGAGTTTGAAACCATCAACGCGTATCTGCCGTTCCCGTAGAGGTGGATTCTGGGGACTGGCGTTTCCTTGCTGAACGTAACATCGCCCGCATCTTCTCCGACGGTGGCGTGCGCTACTGCAAGTTTGGTGTGCGCTTCTCCGCGAATCGGCTTGGTGATGGGGATCCGCTCAAACAGAAGCGACTCCACGGCGCGAATGCGGGGATCCGCGTGGAACCTCCGCTGCATCGCGCCATGATGCAGCACGTTACCGATGGCCACCAGGCTCATTCCCTGGTGGTGCGCCATATAGGCGTAGATGACCACCCCCGGTGTCCCATCTCTCTTTGACTCCCGTGAAAAATCAATCGACTCGTAGAAGCCCATCGGGCCATCCAGGCCCAGCTTGTCGAGCTGCTGGAGGTTGGGAATGGCACTCTGTGGATCGATCATTAGCGCGAGTACGGAAGCGTACGGCGCCACCACCGGGTCCTCATCCACATCCGGTTGGATGGCCAGATCGGGAACTCCGAACGCCCTGTATTGATAGATCTGATGGGCATCCAGCGCGCTATAGGCCGCTTCCGATATCCCCCAGGGAACTTCCTTTTCGTGCCCGTAATCGATCTGCCTGGCGACGGCATTGCGGCATGCTTGATCGAGCAGGGAGCTTTGATACGTGCGCATGAACAAGAGAGGCATCAGATACTCGAACATGGTTCCGCTCCATGAAAGAAGCGTTTCCCAGTGCGCTCCTGCCCCGCGCGGCCTTCGAAGCGTGAACCAATGCTCCACAGGGACATCGTTCTTGGCGATCGCCACCAGACTGGCCAGTCGGCTCTCGCTTGCAAGCAAATCGTAGTGACTCGTGAACTCCAACGGCCCGCCGACCACGTATCCGACGGCAAACAGACGGCGGCGCTCGTCGTACAAGAACCGCATGTTGATCCCTTGGGCCAGTCTGCTCACTCCTGCGGCGAGTACCTCGAACTGCTGGAGTGTTTCCGCGGCTTGTTTTCTCGCCTCCCTGTATTCGTGATCCACTTGATCCAGCCACGCCGCTGCTTCCGGCCGCAGACCCGGAACACCGCGCCGCATGAGGATAGTTTCCGTGGGCGCCGATCCGATTTCGGCGAGCGCGTGCAAAGACGGAATGTCCTCCACCGCCTGACGCCTTAGATCCACCAGCTCTTCACTCAACGAATGGAGAAAGGAATTGGGAGGCCGTGAAAGCGTCTCCATCCACAACAGATATCGATTGACGGTGGCCGACCAGGAGGCCGCCTCCCGCGCCAGTGATGACGCCCAATAGGCGGGCTCGTCCGCGGGTGCGGTCTGCCATTGCCGGACTTCCTGGAGTTGTGCAGCGGCTAGAGCTGTCATGCGTAGCCGCGCGATGAATTCGTGCTGCGCCAGGTCTCCGCGAAGCAGGCGGCGCACCGCGCGCAAGGGTACCGAAAGGGAAGGATCCTCGCCGCTTACTTGCGCCAGGATTGCCGCGGTATCGGCCAGTGCACGGAGACTTTCGGTTCCCACAAGCGGCGCCCGAACGGCCTCCTTGCAGCCCTGTTCGAGGACCCACAAGCTGGCAAGCAGGTTGCCGCTATCGACCGAAGACACATATTTGGGCGAAAGTGGTTCGCGCGTTGTGGTGTTGTACCAATTGAGAAGATGTCCCTCATATCGCTCGAGCTGTTCGATGGTGGCGAGCGTCGCGGCGCAACGGCGATATAGCTCGTCGGCTGTCAGATATCCAAAATCGCGGGCAGCCAGGGCCGCGGTTAGCCACATTCCGATATTGGTCGGCGATGTGCGGTTCGCCACCTCCACCCGCAGCGCAAGCTGGGAATTATCGGGGGGCAACCAGTTCGAATCCGGACCCACGAGGTCGTCGAAATAGCGCCAGGTACGGCGTGCCTGACCGCGCAGATAGGCGACTTGCCGGGCGGAGATTTGCTGTGCCGCCGGGGCCCGGGGGGGCTGACTGAACCACCTCAATACCAACGGCGATACGGCCCACAGCACTAGAAATCCGGCGGAGGGAGCAAATGTTCCCCGCGCCAGGAGCGCTAACGTCAATATTAAAGACGCTCCTGACACCGCCAGCATTTGGTTTTGGGTGGTGCTGCTATGGCGGTGCGCGTGCGCTTCGGCGGCTTCGGCAGTCTGCCACTCCAGCATATGGCGGCCGCTGACGTGGCTTCGATACCAGGCGCGAACGATCGCATCCGCCGAAATCCAAGCTTGGTGCGGCAGAAACGCGACCATCAAGCTTGCCCGCAATAGCTCATCCGCGGCGCCTCTCCATCCGCTAACCGTACCGTGCAGTTGGCGCGCCCAACGATCGAGCAAGGGCGCGAAGGCGGGTATCGCCACTGCCAAGGCGACCACCAGGCTCGAGATTCCGGGCACCCGCGAAATCAGCCATCCCACCAGCAAAAGTAGCAATGATGCGACCGGAACCAGGCTGCGCCGGAGATTATCCAAAATCCTCCAGCGGTGAATGATCCTTAAAGGATTGCGCTCAGGCCCGCCGGGAGCAGGTACCTTTCCGAAAATCCATGGCGCGATCTGCCAATCCCCGCGAATCCAACGGTGCTGACGCCTGACGAAGCTCGAATAATCGAGCGGAACATTTTCCAGAAGCTCTATGTCCGTGGCCATGGCGACCCCGGCGTAGGCTCCCTCGATCAAATCGTGACTGAGCAGAGTTTCCGCCGGGAAGCGGTTCGCAAACACAGTCCGGAACGCCTGCACATCGTAGATGGCTTTGCCGTGAAAGATGCCTTCGCCGAACAGATCTTGCTGGACGTCGGATACGGCGCGGCAATACGGATCCGTGCCGGCGGCATCCGACATGATTTGGGTAAATCGCGTCGCCGTTGCCCCGGGTAGAGAGACGCTCACGCGCGGCTGGATAATGGAATACCCTTTCTGTCTCACGCGTGTTTCGGGATCCAAAGAGACTTCATTCAGCGGATGAGAAATAGTCTCGACCATGCGGCGCGCGGTTGCTGGCGGCAATTGGGTGTCTGCGTCCAGCGTGATCACATAGCGGATCTGCCCCGGAAGGCGCCCCAGCTGAAGAATTTCCAGAGTCTGCTGTCCGGCCAAAAAATCGTTGAGGTCTTCGATCTTGCCGCGTTTACGCTCCCGGCCAATCCAGGACTGCTGGGTTTCGGACCAAATGCGTGGCCGATGAAACAGTAGAAACCGGTCGCCCGGATAGCGAGCGTTCAGACTGGCGATGCCATCTCGCGCAGTCTTGAGCAGAGCGGCGTCTCCTGGCGCGGACACTTCCGGGGCGTCGGTGAAATCCGAGAACAACGCATAGGAGAGATTCGCCTCTGGATTCGCCAGAAAGCGTACTTCGAGTTTGCGGATCTCGCCCTGGACCACGGCCTCGTTTGAAAGCATCATGGGAACGACAACCAACGTGGCGCGGTCCGATGGAATCCCCTCTTTATAGTTCATCTTGGGAAGGATGGCTGGGGGAAACAGCGAAATCACAAGAGCGTTCACGATTTGAATGGACAGCTCACTGAGCGGGAACAGGGCGAGTACAGCCAGCACCGCCAAAGTCCAATGCTGAACGATTCCAACTTCGCCCGCGAAAGCCATGGTCATGGCCGCAAAACAAACCGTCAGCGCGGTTATGCCGCTAAGGTAAACTTCGGTCGCATGCCGGCGAACCGAGCGATGGAAGCGAGTCTGAAGGCGGGGGTGGGCGTTGGCGCTTTGCTCCAACTGCGAGATGCCCTCGGCCAGTAAATAGTGCGTCACATGCCGGCGAGACGGATCTTCCGCGCCATTGGCAATGGAGATAGCCAGGAGAGCGATCTCGATTTCTTCTTTTCCACTGTTGCGCGCAGTCTGTTCCACGATCCGGCGGCAACGATCGCGGGTGGCGAAGTCGCTGTGGGAGTAAATGCCGGCCGGATCGCGCCGCAGCTCAGCTTCCACCAGGCTCACCGCCTCAAAGATGGTAGTGAAATCAAGGTGAGAGAGCAGACGAAGGCTGCCGAAAGCCTGCGCCGTTGCCACGCTTTCCGCTGCTTCGCGCGCATGTTCGGCGCGAACCACCTCCGTGAGTGGCTGTTGGAGACGTTCTTCAATCCAATGCTGTACGCTGGCGAAACTGTTTTCTTCACCCTGAAGCTGTTCGGCAAGCACCATCAAAAAGTGATGGGCGCGAACGTATCCCTCGGATTCCATCCTGGCCAGCATCCGATTGAATTCGTCGTTTCCGCGGCGGGACGCGGCAGTTAGACGGTCGGCCCACAACTGAGCTGCTTCACGGCACCGCTGTGACCCTGCTACGCTCGTCGCCAAGGCCGCCAGGTGCTCGATGATCGCCATGCGTAGGAACAACGGAAAGGACCACAGCTCGGCGATGCGCAAGGGTTCTTTGGTTTGAGCCTCCCGGAGGTGGGCGATAATCCTGGACTCATCCAAGGACCCCAGGCTACGCCGGATCAAATCCTGCGCGAGGCGGTACGCTCGCGGCCGTGTGGAGGCGGGGCCCGAATCCGATAGCATTCTGCGATATTCGCGTGGAAGATTCGTACGGATCTCACGCAGATGAGACCGAATCAGATACTGGTTGTCCAAGAACCAGGCAGCCGCCGGAGCCGGAGTATGTCCGAGCCCCAGTGCTTCACTGAGGTCGGTATGTGCAGACTCGATAAGCCGCTGGCTCTCGCGCAAACTGAGAAAGGAACTCGCGGAGGCGGCGTCGTCGGCGGCGGCGTCATTGGAGCATGGCGGGACAGGGCTCTCTAGGAAGACCTGTTCAGGCAGGACAAAAACGCCGGTGTGGCCTACTTGCCGTAAGGCTTGAACGAGTGACAGCGATTGTTCCGGCGGGACCTCCGCCAGTAACAGGCGTTCGCCTTCGAGAACAAGTCCGGCATGCGGCTGGACGTCCGGCCGCGAGTCATTCGGTCCCCGCACCAGACGCACACGGCGAACTCCCGCGGTGTGCGCCACGCGGCGAATTTCGGCGGTCTGATCTTCCTCGGCCGGGAAGAAGGCCAGGACAGTTCGATTCGATGTTTTCTTTCTGAAAGGGCGATGGAGTCCCCAAATCACTCGGCCCGGCCTCGTATCGCCTGGGCCACCAAACTGAGCACAAAAAGGGCACCGAATAGAACGCTAGCTCCTTTGGCAGATGCCACCGTGGGAGTATCGCTTAAGCTCATGCCCGCCGCAGCAACAGCCATCAGTGCAAAAAGTATCATCCAGCCACGCATTTTCTGCTCCTCGGGTACGACGGCAGTTGGGGTTATCCGCTGCCACACATGGCTAAAGCACTTTAATTGCCAGGATCTCTTCGCCGTTTCTTCGCACCGCCAGCACGTCGCTTTAACACGATAACCAATAATGAGCTCAGTTTACCTGCAAAAATTCGGCCACCGATTGACCGCGGGGCGTCATTTTTGGCAGACTGTGTTACTCTGCGACTTGCGCCAAAATCCTCGCTCGGCGGGAGATATCACGGGCGGCTTCCTCAACGGTTCTAACGAGCTTCGCCAAGTCATCCCATACAGATTCGTTGGGGTTTCCATTGACGGACACGGCGGCGCGCGCTTCGCCGTCGGCGTCGAAGATGGGAACACTCAGCGCCCGCAGGTCCGAGTAAACTTCCCCATCCGCGATTGCGTATCGTTGCGTTCGCACTAGATCCAACTCGCCCAGCAACCGCCTCTTGGAAAGAATCGTCGTCGCGGCATTCGCAAGGCCATACTTGGCGAGCAGATCCATCACCTGCTGCCTTGGCAAGAAAGCCAAGAGGACTTTCCCGAGGGCGGTGGCGTGCGCCGGCAATACTCGCCCGATATCGCGTTGCGCCCGTACCTGGTAGGATGCCCGCCCAGCGGCCGCCTCTATCGCCCTGTCGACAAACCGCGGTCCTTCGACGCGATCAACCAACAGGACTCGCCCTCTTTGCAGAATACCTATGCCCGCAGACAGCCCTGTCTGGCTGGTTAGCTTGTAGAGCGCCGGTTCCGCCACAGTTCGGATCCCGACTTCACGTAGTGCTCCGTGCGCCAGCGCGATCGGCGTCAGACCGATCTTGTATCGCTTGGAAACCGGGTCCTGGATCAAGTAGCCTTCGCGCTCGAGCCGGTTGACGATGTAGGTGCAACTGCTCTTGGGAATCTTCAGTTGCCGGCTGATGTCGGCATTTCTTAATCCACCCGGCGTTTGCTCGATAACCTTGAGCAGGACCAAGGCCCGTTCGAGAGAGTTCGTAGCCCTCACCCCACCAGATTCGCACATGATAACAGGCAAAGTTCAATAGGTTGAACATGGAGTTGACCCGACCCGGCGATAGGTTCTATGCTTCGCACATGAAGAAAGCCAGGAATCTGCCATTTGCAACCTTCATGTTATTGCTCGCGGCGAGCGTCTCCGCCTCCGCCCATCACTCTTTTGGCGCGGAGTACGACGCCAACAAGCCGATAACTTTGACCGGCATTGTAACCAAGGTGGAGTGGACCAATCCGCATAGTTTCTTCTATCTGGATGTGAAGGATGCGTCCGGCAAGGTCAGCAACTGGAAGTTGGAAGGCTTTCCTCCGAATGTGCTTTATCGGACGGGATGGAAAAAGGACGTCACCCTCAAGCAGGGCGACGAGATCACCGTAACTGGATGGCACGCGCGCGATGGCAGCGATTGGGGTCATTCTCGTGAGGTCACTTTTAAGGACGGCAAGAAGCTGTTCTTCGGACCACCGGCCGGCACCGGGGATGGCGGAAATGCACCGGCAGTTGCTGACCCCACGAAGTAGGAAGGATTCCGATGTCACAATCTCGCATTGTCTGCAATCTGGTGGCGGCTGCGGCGCTCGCTGCTTTGCCGCTCATCACTTCAGGTCAAACCACTGGCACAAGCCAAACCACGGGCCAAGGAAGTACCTCGAAGGTACCGCGCGCATCCGACGGCAAACCGGATTTAACGGGGGTCTGGCAGGGCGGTAGCAGTCGCATTGGAACCTGGGAAGAGGCCAATGGCGGCGGAGGCACCAACGCCACGACCGGCCAGGTCACTCCATTCGCCGTCCGTGGCGCGCAGGAAAAGGCGCCTTACCAGCCGTGGGCAGCCGAGAAAGTCCTCGAATCCTTTAACCGCCGCGGGATTGACGATCCCATGGCTCGCTGCCTGTCGCCAGGGGTGCCGCGGACCACGACGATGGGGCTGTTCCCAATGCAGATCGTGCAGACCCCCAAAACGATCGTGATGTTGTTCGAAGTATTCCACGTGTTCCGCGTGATCCAGATTGATGCGAAGCATCCCGACGATCTGGAAGCCTCCTTCATGGGCGATTCTGTCGGCCATTGGGAAGGAGACACGCTGGTCGTCGATGTCATCGGGTTCAATGACAAAACTTGGCTGGCCGGCACCGGGACATTTCATAGCGACAAATTGCACGTGGTCGAAAAATTCACGCGTATGGACCAGAACACGATTGCCTACGAGGTCACCATGGAAGACCCCGCGGTGCTTACCAAACCGTGGGTCCAGCACAGCACGATCATGCTTCGTCCCGGCACTCGGCTGCGCGAATACGAATGCGCGGAAAACAACACTGACTTGCAGCGTTACGAAAAACTTCTCAAAGACGAGTCGGTCTTTCGAAGAAAGTAGGGTTGTCGGTCCGCACTTTATATCGTGCTACGATATATTTGTGGATTTGACCTTACGCGACTACCAGGAGCTGGCCGAGTTTCGCTACCAGCTCCGGCATTTTTTTCACTTCAGCGAGGCCCGGGCACGAGAGCATGGGATCGAGCCGCACCAGCATCAAGCTTTGCTGGCGCTTAAGGGACTGCCCGCAGGCGCTCACCCAACGATCGGGGAGCTGGCGAATCGCCTCGCCCTACGCCATCACACCACGGTCGAGCTGGTCAATCGGCTGGAATCGTCTGGATTCGTCAAGCGCAAACCGGACCCGGCCGATGGCCGACAGATCCTCCTCCATCTGACCGCTCAGGGGACCGCCAAGCTACGGTCGCTTTCGATGGCGCATCGCGATGAGTTAAAAGTCAAGGGTCCGGAGCTAGCCAAGGCCCTGCGTGCGATCCTGCGTGGAAGTCGAGCAGTGAACGCAGCATGAGCAAACAAGCAGCTCACGAATCCCAGGGTGACTTCACAGTCACGCCTCGAGTTCTCATATTATCGTTGCTGGCCATCGCGATCGGGCTACTTAGCACGGGGGTCGCGTTCGTGCTGCTCCGGCTCATCAGTCTGTTCACAAATCTTTTCTATTTCCAGCGATGGAGCACGGCGGCTGCCTCGCCAGCTCAGAACACCCTGGGCGTCTATTCTGTTCTGGTTCCGATAGTTGGGGCATTGATCGTAGGACTGATTGCCCGATACGGCTCGGAGCGGGTTCGGGGTCATGGAATTCCCGAAGCGCTGGAGTCGATTCTGATCCACGGGAGCCGGGTTCAGCCCCGATTGGCCGTGCTGAAACCGTTGTCGGCGGCCATCTCCATCGGATCGGGAGGTCCCTTCGGAGCCGAAGGTCCGATCATTATGACCGGCGGCGCTTTCGGCTCGATGATCGCGCAGTTGTTCCACTTGAGCAGCGCCGAACGTAAAACATTGCTGGTGGCTGGAGCGGCGGCCGGAATGTCCGCGACCTTCGCCGCGCCTTTAGCTTCCGTATTACTTGCGGTGGAATTGCTGTTGTTCGAATGGAAACCGCGCAGCATGATTCCAGTGGCTCTGGCCAGCGCGACCGCCGGGGCCGCACGACGATACATTCTCGGCGTGGGCCCGTTATTCCCGGTTCCCGCACATCCGGTCTTCATTGGTCCCGCAGGCCTTGCCGGTTGCGTGCTCGCCGGGATTTTGGCCGGATTGCTGTCGGCGCTTTTGACGTGGGCAGTTTATGCCAGCGAAGATGCATTTCAGAAGCTTCCGATTCATTGGATGTGGTGGCCAGCCATCGGCGGGCTGGTGATCGGACTCGGCGGTTTGATCTTCCCGCAGGCGCTGGGAGTCGGCTATGACACCATCGGCGCTTTAATCCAGGGCGACGTTCCCCGAGCCATGATCGCGGGAATCCTGTTGGTAAAATCCATCATCTGGGCCGTGGCGTTGGGCTCCGGAACTTCAGGAGGCGTGCTTGCCCCGTTGCTTATGATGGGCGGAGCCCTGGGCGGCCTGGAAGCAATGTTTCTTCCCCAAATGGGCGTCGGATTCTGGCCGTTGATCAGCATGGGCGCGATTCTCGGAGGAACCATGCGCTCGCCATTCACCGGGATCGTGTTCGCGATTGAGCTTACGCACGATTTCAACGCGCTGCTGCCGCTCTTGGTGGCGAATGTGCTGGCGTACACGGTCAGTGTCCTGGTGCTGAAGCGATCGATCCTTACAGAGAAGGTAAGCCGGCGCGGCTTTCACTTGAGTCGCGAATACTCGGTGGATCCCTTGGAGATCCTGTTTGTGCGCGAGGTGATGCGGACTTCCGTCGCCGCGTTTGCGGCGGCCACCACTGTCGAAGAGGCAGCCGGCCACCTGCGTCCTGAGCATTCGCTTCGCGGCCAGCATCTTTATCCGGTGCTGGATTCAGAAGACCGGCTGGCCGGGGTGATCACACGTAAAGATCTCCGTAAACTCACAGCCGAACATAAGGTTGCGCGGACAATTGGAGAATTCGTTCGCCGCGCTCCGGTCGTGGCCTACGCGAACGAGCCACTCCGCCTGGTAGTCGAGCGCATGGCATCGACCGGATTCACGCGAATGCCGGTGCTCGATCAGGCTGCGCCCGGAAAGTTAGCCGGCATGGTCTCCCTGCAAGATCTCCTTCACGCGCGGGCCCGCAATCTTGCAGAGGAGCGGGATCGCGAACGCGTAATTCGAATTCGGCTTCCATTCGGCAGAGCGGCCACTGTCGAAAAACGAACATGAGTTAAGGGTAATTACGATTCGTCACGCGAGTACCGAGGCGCGCGGCGCCCCGCAAGGCGCAGTTGAACGCGTAGACGACCCTAAACTCCTGGCGACCGGCCCCAAGCCATCGATTCGCGAGGCCCCTCTGGCCACGATTTACGGGCTGAGGCGGTCCTGCCCCTGAAATTGCATTCCTTGCAGCGGAACGGCTTCACATGAAATTCCGGTTTGTCGGACTCAACCCGGAACATAAAAAGCATCACTGGTTGTGGATGGGAGGCGGCTCAAGGCGGCGGCGACTCTGCAGCTAGCTCGGCGACTTGCGATAGTATTGGCGAGGACTCAGAATGTCGTTGAGCGTGAGAAACGTTGAGTATTTTTACGTCCGGATTCATGACGCGCCGGAGAAGGCGTATGAACTTCTTGCTCAGTTGGCTTCGGGCGAAGTGAACCTGCTTGCCTTTAGCGCGGTGCCCTTCGGTCCGAATCACGTGGAGCTGACTATCTTCCCGGACACACCCACGAAATTTGTTCAGCTGGCCGAGAAATTGGGGTACGAGCTAACGGGTCCCCTGCATGCTTTATTGGTGCAGGGCGACGATCAACTCGGTACCCTTGCCGAGATTCAGAGGATGCTGCTCGATGCCGGGGTCCACATCTATGCATCCAGCGGCGTCACGGATGGCAGCGGCCGCTATGGATACGTAATTTACGTGAAGGAAGAGGATCACCAGCGCGCTGCCACTGCTCTGGGAGCGGTGACGCCTCCCGGCACCTCGACGCAGCTCTCACAGCCGTGAGGCGCCTACGCGGCGTCTTTCTCATTCTTCTCGTCGGCAACGCTTTCGACAGCTTCTTGCACAACCTCTTTGACCGCCGCCTTCACTGCGTCTTTCACATTCGCTTCGACTTCGCCGGGAAGCAGATCTAGTTTTTCCTTCTCCACCCCCATCTCCTTAATAAGTTCCTCCAGTACGGGGGCTACGGGCGGCAACTCTTTCGCGACTGCCTTAGCCAGCTTTTTTGCGACTTTCTCGACCGGCGCTTTTTCGGCAGTATGTATCCGCTTCTCGCTTTTTTCGGCCAGCTGCCAGTCGTCGCGAAAGACTTTCGCCAGACCCGTCACCGTCTTTCGGTCGGAAAATATCACCCCAACCTCGCGGCGCGCATCGAGCTCAGCCGCTCGCAGGCTTTGGCTCCCTACAAACGCATGATTGCCGTCGCGAATGATGGTTCGCGTATGCAATCGAAGTTTCGGGAGCTTGTGTGTTTGGAGCTTAGGACTTCGACGCGCCAGGCGGCCGATGATTCTGACGGTGACGCCCGCCTTGGCGCGATCTTCGAGAAGCCGGATCATCGCTGGATCGCTGACCACCGGATCGTAGATCAGGAGTTCGCTTTTGGCCGTGCGAATAAATGCTCCCAGCCGCTTGCGGGCGTTCTCGGGACTGACCACCAGCGTCCGGGCGCGCGGCGTGAAGGGATGCCGCTTGCTGTCTGCATCGAATAGCCGGATGCTCTCCTGGACCAGCGTCCGGTTACTGGTTACGACGGCAAAACTACGGGTACGCTCGGTATCGAGCGCGGTGAAGTTGAAGGCGAAGAGATACAATTGACGCCGGTCCACGATCATCAACTTGCCGTGGTAGCGCACCAGATCATCCGCCGTTCGGGCTACGCTCACGCCCGCGGCCAACAGGCGCTGTTCAAGACGGCGCAAGCCATCCTCACCCGCTTTGTTCGCATGCGCCACTAACGCGCGAACCACTACGCCCCGGGCGACGGCGCGCCCCAAGGCGGCCTCGACGTCCGCCCGGTCGAATCTAAAGATCAGAATATCTATGGTGGACTGTGCGCTGTCTATGGCCTTCAACAGCGGAGCCAGTCCGTCATCGGGAAGCACCCACAGTTTCATTTGTAATCGCCTGTGCAGCTTGGCAACCGTTGTGCATGGATATAGGTCCTTAGTACCATATCGTTATTAAAAACAAAGGACTTCCGCATGTAAGAGCGCTGTTCGGTGACGCTAAGAAAATGTTGCATTTGTGCCGCACGGGAGAAAATACCAGTGCAAACTTTGCATGGTCGCTTTTTGGGGCCTCTTACACTCGCCTCAGGGCAACAGCACCAGAGCCGCCCCGTCCCACTGCTGTTTGCCCGTCGAATCCGGAGGGGTGTCTCCTAACGGGATGGCGCCTACCAGGTTCGCAGCTAGCTAAAACGGGTTTGCACATAGCGCTGCAAGGCAAGAGCGTGCTGCTGCGACCGGCGAAAGCGCTCGTCCGGTGACCCGCGTTCAGAGTAACCTTCAACTACGATCGGACGGTTGGGCAAATGAGAACGAATTGCGCCATGGCCTTGTTGACCTCCGCGCGTCCCTGCGGAGACAAATCATCCGTGTGCCCTTGGCCGGTGGCGAAAAGATCTGGCCTGCATCCAGCCAGACGCGCTTGACGGATTTTTCTTTCGCGAACTTGCTGGTCCGATATTGGGCCGGCGTAAGGTCACCCAGGTCGAAAAAACCACGTTTACGGAAGAACCGCGCAATAGGAAATTGTGCTTCATAGCCTCCGTATCGTCGGCCAGGTTGTTCATGGCGCGCGCTGCGCGCTGGCCATTGTTTCGTTCAGATGCACACCGTTCTTCCCATCATTTTGCGGACGTGAACGTCCCCAGGGCTTGATTCATGTTGTCGGCCACCTGACCTGCGCCCTGGAGAATTGTGCAAGAGATACAGGTTCCCTCGAACGCTTCATCGGTGTTTCGCGTGAAGCTGCGCCTCACCGCGGGTGAAGACTTTTTGGCGGCTGCCGATTAAAAACAGCCCCACCCCGAACAATAGAATTCCTCCGATGAGAAACGCGCCACGCTAGCTTTTGGAGACAACATTTTTTCCCTCTTCTCCGGATGCGAGGACTCGGACCAGTTCATCGCGGCTATCGGCCAGTTCCTCCGGTGTGCCGGAAGCGATCATGCGGCCGTGTTTCAAAATACCCATCCGGTCTGCAAAGCCGCGAACGCGCGCCGCGTCGTGAGTCACGGCCACCAAAGTGGTCCCTTGCCTCTCTTTGGCTCCTGCAATAGGCCGTATATCTCTGCAGCGGTATCCAGACTGCTCCCAGGTTCATCCATCCGAAGAATAGGGGTGTCTGGGTTTTGCAGGCCTTCGGTCTGTGGACGCGGTTGCGAATTATCGGGCGCCGGCCACCCGATGACATTTACAACGCATTGAGTTCGGCGATCCTGGACTGGACTACCGCCGCGAATTCGTTCGCGTCCTGCGGCGAATAACCTCCCGCGCGGAATGCGTCACGAAGTTGGTCGGGCGATAGTTGGGCTAGTACTTGTCCCATCCACTTGGCATCGCTGCGTGGGATGTGTTTGCCGATCCAGCGCAGATCGACCCGGTGTACGAAGACCGGCAGATTGAAACTCTCAATCAACGTGGGACGGCCGGGGGCCGCGAAGTCCACATAATCGCCACTGTGACTGCTGATAAATTTCGAGCGCTTATACTCGCTGAGATTGCCACGGGACGCATCCAGCGATAGCGTAAAACCGCTGGTACCGAAACTGGCGCCCAGGTCGCTCACCATGTAGATTTGTTCAAGCTCGCCCGACCCATTGTCGCGTTTTGGCTGGTAAATGGCGTTGTTTGAATCCTTGAGATCCCAGTTATTCATAAGGGCCATTAGAACCCTCAGCCCATTGAATTCACGTGTACTAACGAATGGGTTAGAGGCCCACTGCCAGGTCCCAACTTTTTCCTGGCCCTTAAACGCTCGCTTGAGCCGGACGTTATGAATCGTACCGCCAGGTCCCACCTGGTCTTGTCCGCGATGGAGATGGCTCGGCAAGCCCTGAATGTGCAGTTCTTCCACAAAATAGTCTTCCGTGGTGAAATAGCCCGCCGCCCACACTAGGCGTGAGGCTACTACTTCCGGGCGGGCTTCGGCGCCCATCTTGACTTTCCACTTGACTCCGTCCTGGTCGCGAACGTCGAGCTTCGGGTTGGTACCCTCCATATCTTCCTGAAGGAAAGTAAATGTCCCACGAGGCTGATGGTCCTGGCCGCCTACTCCATAGCGTAAATCGAGCGAAGCAATATCCAGGGGATCGCGCCAAAGTATCGCCCTGGCGCCGTGACCCAGCTCAACCACGCCGGATCTCGCGGTATTGGGTGCATTGTTATCCGCCGGGATGGCCGGCATGACACATACAATCAAGAATGCAAGACATCGTAAAGTACTGGGCATACGGTACTTCTCCTTTTCATTGGAGCGGCGATCCTGTCGCTGCTTGAGAAGCAAGAACAAGGCCATTCTGGAGCGTTTTGAATCGAAACCAGGGACCCTGCGGAAACATCTATACAAGTGGCCGAAGAAGTTGGCGCATCCGGCAGGGACGTCCCTGATAGGTTGCCCGACCCAAACGGGCACGTATCAGTGATTTACCATGCAACACTACTCATCCCTTCGGCGGCGCGCCGCCATTTTCGGTCTCACGGCCAGCCTGACCTTAGCGTCAGCTTGGGCGCACTCTCAAAATGACAACCTCCCCAACTTCCAGAAGGTAGACGATCACGTCTATCGTGGGGCTCAGCCTACCGACAGCGGATTCAAGGATCTCGCACAATTGGGAATTAAAACGATTGTGGACCTTCGCGACATCGGGGAACACTCCCAGGCAAACGAAGAGAAGATCGTTACCGGGCTCGGTATGCGCTACGTCAGCATTCCGATGCACGGCCTGTCGACTCCCAAAGGCGATAAAGTCGCGGCCGTGCAGGCGCTGTTCAACGACACTACCAGCGGGCCGGTGTTCGTACATTGCAAGCGCGGAGCGGATCGTACCGGCATGGTGGTAGCGGTCTACCGGATCTCGCACGATCAGTGGGACAACAAAAAGGCGCTTACCGAAGCGAAATCATATGGCATGAGTTTCTTTGAGCGCGCCATTCAAAGCTACGTGATGAACTATCGTCCGAGCGTCGCGCTGGCCACCGCCGGCGCGGATTCCGCTTCGCCGATAGCCGACACGCGCGGAGTGCGCTAACGCTACTCATCGCCGTGTCTCCTCCGCTTGTCTGAGAGGAATTGGATACCCACATAGGCGATCCAGGTTGGCTGGCCGTTGGACAGCGTAGGGGAAACGAGTCCACGGCCTCCCATTCCAATGAGCCGGAGCCAGTGCCTTCTCACGATTGGAATTCGGCCTCCAAGACCAAGAGTGGTTTCCCGGAATCTGTCAGCTCCGGGAGCCACTCCCACGTCGCGCTGGTCATACAGTTCTAAGTAAAGCTCGGTATCCTTCCTGAATTCGTGACCTGCGACGATTCCCTGAATCCACGAGTTCGTAACATCCTTACCACCCATCCAGTAGCCAACTTCCGCGCTGATGCGGATCCATCCGTAGTTGGCGTTGGCTTCGAGCGGGAGAAGCAATTGCGGGCCGGGCTCCGCAATACCGCGGGCTTCGGCGCGAGTGGGATTGTTCAAGAGAAGCTGAGGATATGTCGAGACGCTGAACTTGATCTCGCGCTCACCGTCGCGCACACGGGTTTTGGAGTGACGCTGATAGAAACGGTATTTCACGCCTAGCAGCGAGTTTCCGAACCCGGCAACCAGATGGCTTGGATCGCCACGAAATTCCTGCATGCTGAGTGGTGCTTCGTATTTGAGCTGGATCCGGTTTCCGACACCATAATTGATGTCGATATTAGGAGTATCATATGAACCCCCGAACGGACTGCGTTCACCAATAAACCCCATGTTGATCTCCCAATGTCCTTTCCCGGGAGTATCGGGGTCGTCCGATCGAAACGGTGGTCCGCCTTGAGCCAAGGCTACAGCTGGCAAAAGGGCGAAGGTGGCCGCTGCCATCGCCCGAGCATTTAGTATTTTCACAAGGTTCGGTTTATTGTCTCGGAGCTGAAGAAGACGACGTCCGAGTCTCGATCGTTGTCCCCAGAATCTCACCTGAAACCACCAGTTCAACGCGACGATTCGCCTGCCGCCCCGCCGCGGTTTTGTTATCCGCGACTGGCATCGTCTTTCCAAAGCCAGTTGCGGTCACTGCAGCAGGATCGATGGATTGCGAGACAAGATAGGCGCGTACGCTATTGGCGCGATTCTGTGAAAGCTTGAGATTATACTCATCGCCGCCGACGCTGTCGGTATGACCCTCAACGGCAATCTTCAAGCCAGGATGTCCCAGAATGATTCCGGCGACTTTGGCGAGTTTTTCACGGGCGCCGGGCTTCAACGAATACTTACCGCTATCGAAAAGGACGTCGGACATGTTGACGATTAATCCCCGTGCCGTATCACGAGTCTGGAGAATCGCATTGAATTGCGTCAACAATTGCTGCCGCAGCTGCGCCTGATCCTCTTCCGACTTGGCGCGCTGGCGCTCCGCCTCTTGCCGCAGGCGATCCGCATCGGCCGCCGCACTACGCGCACGATCGGCTTCGGCCGCGAGTTGCTGTTGTTGAGCCACTGCAGACTGTCGAGCTTCGTCGGCTGATCGCCGGGCTTCGATCGCCTCTTGTTTCACACGTTCGGCGTTGGCTGCAGCGGTCTCGGCCTCTTGTTTCGCCCGCTCGGCATCGGCTTTGGCCTTCTCAGCCGCGATTCGATCCGCGTCGGCTTGCGCCCGCAGTCGGGTTTGTTCCACTGCGTTCAAGCGCGCTGCCTCAGCCTTCTGTTTTTCAGCATTTTCGCGGGCGATGGCGGCCTGCCGTTCAGCTTCCGCGGCTTCTTCAGTTTGGCGCCGCAGCGCAATTACGCGAGCATCCTCGGCACGCACCACGGCCTCGCGCGCCATGGTTATCACCGGCTTTTGCCCGGGCTTCTGAAGCTGATAGCGCTGGGCCTGCCGCAAGGCATCGGTAGCCTTCTGGAAACTATCCTGGGAGTATTTCTCCGCGCCAGCCAAACGGGCGATTTGAACGGCGTTCTCGGCTTCGTACAACTCAAAGGGATCCTTTTTACCCACGCTGAGAGGCACGAATCGGCCCGTTCGTGTGTAGGCGCCGCGCGGAAGAAGTTCATACTTCGCATTGATGCTTTCAACCACGCCCTGCGTATCGGGACGCGCGACATTCTCCATGACCACAGCATCACTGGGTTGGGTCACGCCGTAATACGGTTCCGCCGTGACGATTAAGCCAAACGTCTGAATGTCGCTGGTGGCATCGATCTTGCTACGGGAGCCTTTACCGTAGTCATTTAATGTGAGTTCGCCGAGATTCACGGGGCGCCCGTCGGGCGAGATGGCCCACAGCACGTAAGTAAGATATTCAGGCCCGAAGCTGCTCGGCGCAGCCATATCTTTGAATTCGGCCGATACATGGATGACGCCGCGCTGGCTCTCCACTTTGGCCGACCCGCTGGCGGAAGGCATGAGAGGCGTGCCTTTAAAATCAAGTTTGCTGGCGCCGCTCCGATGCAGGTAGTTAACCGCCGGGGTCGTGCGTTCGACCACATCGATCCGATAGAGGGGCGTTTGCGTCGGATTCCGATCCTGCGCCGAGAGTAGCAGTCCCGTAGAAGCAGCAATCCATGCGAGTTTGGCAGAGTTAATCATTTGGTGTCGCATACGCGCGATGAAGAGCACGTGGACGGCCAATAACGGCCTTTGCGGCCAATCGAATAGCGCCTGCGTCCCGAACTAATCGACGAACTCTGCAAATTTTGCTGGTAAGACAATCCGCGCCGTGCAATTGCGGTCCACTACCGCTGCCCTCCCTGAGAGCTATGCGAGGAACGGTTTGGATACTTTGGATACAGGGATGCAACACCGATTCCATGAGCTTGACCAAGTACCAGGACAAGCGCGATTTCAAGCGTACTCCGGAGCCCAAAGGAGCCGCCCACCCAAAAAATTCCGCCAAGGAACTTTCGTTCGTCGTCCAAAAGCACCAAGCCAGCCATCTGCACTACGATTTCCGTTTGGAATGGAAGGGAGTTCTTCTTTCCTGGGCCGTCCCCAAAGGCCCATCCCTGGATCCGTCCGTGAAACGTCTCGCGATGCCTGTGGAGGACCATCCGCTCGAATACGGCGGCTTTGAAGGCGTGATCCCAGAAGGGCAATACGGGGGAGGCACCGTCATGGTTTGGGATCGCGGGGTCTGGAGTCCGGAGGTGCCGGACGTCGATGAAGCTCTGCGAACAGGCCAATTGAAGTTTTCTCTGTACGGCGCCAAGTTGCGTGGCTCATGGGCACTGGTGAGGACCGCAATCGGCGGATCCCCTCGAACGAAATGGCTTCTGGTGAAACATCGTGATGGCTATGCTTCAACCGAGGACATCACGGTTGAAAAACCGCGTTCGGTGGTATCGAAACAGCTGCTCGCGGATATCGCCAAAGCGAATGGCGGAGACACGGTGAAAGCTGCCAAAGGGGATCCGCCGGCAAAAGCAAGAACGCCAGTGAGACGACGGGCGTGAACTAATATTTCGGATTTCGCCTGCCGTTCTTCTGGAAGTGCAATTGCAAGTATCCCATCGGACCTTATGAGAATCCGAGCTTTGCCGGGACGCTGTCTTCTCCTTCTTCCAATTGTTTTGAGCGCATTCTCTGTCTCCGCTAGCGGAGTTCCACGCAAGGCGTCACGCAAGCCCACGCATGCGAAGAGCGCCCCAGCGGTTAAATACGATTTAGCGGCGGTCAATAATCCGGCTACCACCGATCCATTAGAGGAGAAAGCAGCTGGTACGGCGGCGCTGCGCGCGGAGATCCTTCTGGATCGCAGCCATTTCTCGGTCGGTGAAATCGATGGCCGTATCGGCACCAATGCTCTTCATGCCATCGCTGGCTTTCGGGCGGCGCATGGGTTGCCTCCGGGTACTTCCGTCGATGCCGACGTTTGGAAGGCGCTTAATGCCGATACCATGCCCGCAGTCGTGGAATACACGCTGACTGAGGACGACGTAAAGGGTCCTTTTGTGAAAGTACCGGCCAGTATGATGCTCAAGGCTAAGTTAAAGTACCTTGGCTACAGTTCCGCGCTGGAAGGTATCGCCGAGAAGTTTCACATTAACCCAGCTTTGCTGCAACGACTGAACCCAGGAAGTAAATTCACCACCGCCGGCGAGAAGATATATGTGCCAAATGTCCCCGCGGAACTCAGCGCCAAGGCCGCCAAAGTGGTGGTCTCAAAATCGGACTCGACCGTCAAAGTATTAAACGACATGGGACAAGTAATCGCTCAGTATCCCTGTACCAGCGGGAGCGAACACGATCCCTTGCCAATTGGCGAATGGACGGTCACCGGCGTTTTCAAGAACCCAAAGTTCAACTACAATCCCGACTTGTTTTGGGACGCGAAAGCATCGGACTCCAAAGCGACGATCGCTCCCGGTCCTAACAATCCGGTCGGAAGGGTATGGATCGACTTGTCCAAAGAACATTATGGTATCCATGGAACTCCGTCGCCGGCACTAATCGGACACACGGAGTCGCACGGCTGCATCCGTCTTACGAACTGGAGTGCGATGGAGTTGGCGGGGATGGTCGAAAAAGGAACGCCCGTTAGCCTGACGGAATGACGCCGAGCCCATTCTTCGAGGACGATGCCAGAGCTTGGCGCGATGGACCGCAGCCTTAGCAACGCCGAGATCGCCGATCGTTTGGCCAGTCTTGCCCAGTTATTATCGACCCAAAAAGAGAATCCCTACAAGATTAAGGCTTACCAAAGGGCCGCGGCCAAAGTTCGGACGTTATCCGAAAGCGTGGATGAACTGGTGCGCGACGAATCGGACCTTACCGAATACGCGGGTATCGGAAAGGCCATTAGCAGTGCTATCCAGGAAATCGTACAAACCGGCACGTTGGGCAAACTGGAGAAACTCCGCTCCCAAGCAAGCCCCGAGCTCGCGAGTATCAGCGCTTACCCGCGGCTGGATCCTAAGAGAGTTCTTCGCATTTATAAAAAGCTTGGAATTTCTTCGGTGGAGGCCCTTCGCGAACAGCTCAAACACGGCGAAATCGAAAGGAAACTGGGTCCTCGCATGGCCCAGCATATTCGTCAGGGCCTGACGGAAACACATGCGATGCTGCTATACAAAGCCGATGATTTGCGTGTTGCCGTCGAAGATTTTCTGCTCGGCAAGTGCGGAGTAAGAAGAGCCGAAGCCGCCGGCGATTACCGGCGCAGGGCGGAGGTCATCGAAGAGCTTGGGTTTCTCGTCGACACGGATGACTTTCCCGCGGTAGTGTCAAAGCTGGAGCGGTATGGCGGACGAACGCCGCTCATCCGTTCGTCGAAGGATTCCGCACTGTTCGCGCTGTCATCGGGCATCGCACTGCGAATTGATGTCGCCCCGCGCAAAGACTGGGGTCTTGCGTTCATCGCCTGTACCGGTTCCAAGGCGCATCTGCGAAAGTTAACCGCGGTAACGGGCAGTTTGAAATCGTTGAAGGCGAACGGTCCCTTCCCCGCGGAATCCGACGTTTATGGCGAATTTGGCCTGGCCTTCATGGAGCCAGAACTTCGGGAAGGACACGACGAGGTGCAACGCTCCTTAGCGGGCTCGCTTCCCGTTCTGGTCACTGTGAACGACGTCCGAGGCGAGTTGCACGCGCATTCCACTTCCAGCGATGGCTCCCATTCCATCGAACAGATGGCAGCGGCGGCGCGCGACAGAGGATACGAATATATCGGCATCACAGACCACTCCCAGAGCCTGAAGATTGCACGGGGAGTCTCCGTGGAAGATCTGTGGAAACAGATTCGCTTTATTGACCGATTGAATGAACGCCTAAGCGGTATCAGGATTCTAAAATCGTCTGAAGTCGACATCTTGGCCGACGGGTCGCTCGATTATCCAGACGATCTGTTGCGTGAACTGGATTACACGGTTTGCTCGATTCATTCACGATTTGGTCTGGGGAAGCGCGAGCAGACAGAACGCATCCTCCGCGCTATGGACAATCGGCATTTCAACCTCCTGGGACATGCGACGGGCCGGCTTCTTCTCAAGCGTCCAGGCTATGAACTCGACATAGAGCGCATTATCGGGCACGCAAAACAGAACGGATGTTTTTTCGAGATCAATTCCAGTCCTGACCGTCTGGACCTGTCAGCGGAGCATGCTCGACTCGCTCATGCGGCCGGAGTGAAGATTGCTGTTTCGACTGATGCCCACAGCACGCGGGAGTTTGGTCTGAATCGCTATGGAATCGATCAGGCACGGCGCGCTGGCTTGGAAAAGTCCGACGTGTTGAATTGCCTGCCGTGGAAAACGCTCGAACCGTTGTTTAAACGATAACCTCCAATGACACGTGGAACTCGAATTGCTCTGCTCTCCGAGGAGGATGGTCAATGTTTGAATGGATGCTGCCGGAGAACCACGCAATCGCGATCCTGAAGAAGGATCACGATGCCGTCAAAGAGCTCTTCGACAAATTCGAGAAAGCGGAGAAAACCGCCGTCAAGGAGAAAATTATCGATCAGGCGGTGACGGCGCTGAAGCTTCACGCGGTACTGGAAGAAGAACTTTTCTATCCGGCGGTTCGAGCCCACGTCGGTAGTGAGGTGATGAACGAAGCCGATGAAGAACACCACGTGGCGAAGGTTCTCATTGCCGAACTCGATAGCCCGTTTGGGAAGAACGACCACCGCGATGCGAAGTTTACGGTCCTCGCGGAAAGCGTCCGGCATCACATCAAGGAAGAGGAAAACCAGATGCTCCCAAAGGCCAAGGAGCTGGATATCGACTTTGAAGCCCTGGGAGAACGGATGCTGAATCGCAAGAAGGAATTGCTCGCCAAAGGAATTCCGGTTGACGCCGAGCACCGAATGATAGCGAAGACCAACGGCAAGGCCGACTCCCCCGCGGCGGCTGCGCGACGAAAGGTTTCGAATTCGAGAGCTGCTTCTTCGAAGAGCACCGAGGGAACTCGACGGAAGACCGAATCATACGTCCAGTAAGGAGATAAACCACGACTATGGCAAAGAAATCGACATCGCCCCGATCCAAAGGGAAAAGCAAAGTCCACAAAGTCATGAAGGAGCACAAGGAAGGCACGCTCAAGTCTGGCAGCGGCAAGAAAGTCAAAAGTCGCAAACAGGCCGTGGCGATTGCCCTCAGCGAAGCTCGCAAATCCGGCGCCAAGATCCCTAAGAAAAAGAAAAAGAGCTCATAGACGCTGGGGCAAGTCTCTGAAACAAACGTCCGAACCTGGGGTCTAACGTCCTAGCTATGCCAACCGCAGCGGAAATCTTGATCGATACCGTTATGGACTGGGGGGTTGAAATAATTTTCGGCATCCCCGGCGACGGAATCAACGGATTGATAGAGGCAATCCGCAAACGGCAGGAAGAAAAGCAACTGCGCTTTATTCAGGTTCGTCATGAGGAAGCTGCGGCGTTTATGGCGTGTAGCTACGCGAAATTCACGGGCAAGCTCGGATGCTGCCTGGCGACGTCTGGCCCCGGAGGAATTCATCTCTTAAACGGGCTCTACGACGCCAAATTGGACGGAGCACCCGTGCTGGCGATCACTGGCCTGCAATTTCACGACCTGCTGGGCACCCATACCCAGCAGGATGTGGCCTTGGACAAACTGTTCATCGACGTAGCCGGATACAACGAACGGATCATGGGCGCCGCGCACGTGCAGAATGTCACCGAGCTCGCCTGCCGCACCGCGCTGACTCGAAGGTGTGTGGCGCATATTACTATTCCTGTCGATGTTCAAGATCAAACTCTGGGCAAAGATGAGCGGTCCAAGCGTAACCGGCCCGGGCATGTCTCCCGCGTCTCTACGCATCGCGTTCAGTTGCCCGCAAGGACAGATTTGGAGAGAGCTGCGGAGGTTCTGAACAAGGGGAAGCGGATCGCGATTCTGGCAGGGCAAGGCGCTTTGGAGGCAGGAGCGGAACTGGAGTACATCGCCGAACTGCTGGGCGCTCCCATCGTCAAGGCCTTGTTAGGGAAGTCATGTGTTCCAGACGATAGCCCATACACTACAGGTGGAATCGGGCTCCTGGGGACGAAACCGTCTGAAGAGGCGCTCCAAAATTGCGACATATTGTTCATAGTGGGTTCGTCGTTTCCGTACATTGAGTTTTATCCGAAGCAGGCAGACGTGCCGGCCGTTCAACTGGACATTGATGCTGCGCGGATCGGTTTACGCTACCCGGTGGAGGTAGGGCTGGTAGGCGACGCTAAGTGCGGGCTCACGGCATTAATCCCCTTGTTACGTCGAAACAAGAGCCGCCGGTTCCTTGAAAAGGCACAGGATGCGATGAAGGAGTGGCGGAAGACACTCCTCGTTCGCGCCACCGACATGAGCATGCCGATGAAGCCGCAGGTCATTGCCCATGAATTAGGACGCCGGCTGCCAGACAACGCAATTGTCACCAGCGATTCCGGAACCATCACCACTTGGTGGGCGCGTCATATTCCCTCAAAACGTGGCCAGATGCATTCTTGCTCCGGCAACCTTGCAACCATGGCTTGCGGACTGCCCTACGCGATTGCGGCGCAGCTCGCCTATCCCGACCGCACTGTAGTTGCCTTCGTCGGAGACGGTGGCCTTTCCATGCTCATGGCGGAAATGGCAACATGCATGAAATATCGCTTGCCCATCAAAATCGTGGTGATCAAGAACAACTATCTGGGACAAATCATGTGGGAACAAATCGCGTTCTTGGGCAATCCCGAGTTCGCCTGCGATCTGCAACCCATCGATTTCGCGGCTGTCGCGCGAGGCTTCGGCATGGCAGCGTTTACCCTCGAAGATCCGAAGCGCGCTCCCGCCATCGTTGACGAGGCCCTGAACCATAAAGGCCCTGTGCTCATCGAGGCACTCGTTGACCCGTTCTTGCCGCCTCTTCCCCCAAAAATCACGCCCGATCAGGCTCTTCACTTCGCGGAGGCAATCGCTCGCGGTACTCCTGCGCGCGGCAAGATCATGAAAGCCATCCTCGGCGAAAAGACACGCGAACTGGTCTAATTCATAAAAGACCCATTCCGGTATAGACTGGCCCCCGTACATGGTGCCGCTGCTTCTTGCCTCCCCCACGGACGATCGTTCATTCAGCCTGTTAAGCTAGTTCAGAATAAAACTCAACCACGGCGCAAGGGCGTTTTCGTAACTGGCGTTCTGTTGCCAAGGAGGAAGAAATGTCGGCCAACCTCAGATCGTTGATCGGTAAGCTGAACGAAACGGCTCGTGCCACGTTAGAGGCAGCGGCGGGCCTGTGCCTGGCGCGTACCCACTATGACATCGAGATCGAACATTTCCTTCTTAAGGCGTTGGATACTTCGGATAACGACCTGGCGTGCATTCTGCGGCATTTTGAAATCGACACCTCTCGCCTCACAGCCGAACTGACTCGCAGTTTGGACAAGCTGAAATCGGGCAACGCGCGAACTCCGGCGTTTAGTCCTTCCCTGGTCAAAATGTTGACGGAGGCCTGGTCCATCGGCTCCATCGATTTCGACGCGACCAAGGTGCGGACGGGATTCACTGTGCTGGCGTTGGTCTCGAACGATGAATTAATTCGCCTGGTTCGCGACGTGAGCCGCGAATTCCCTAAGATCGATGCGAGTGTCCTCCACAAGGAATTCGCTTCCATCGTGGACGGCTCCCGCGAAGAGGAAGTGGCTGCCGAACGTCCGGAAGCTGCCGCGCAAGGTGGCGCTCCTAAGGTGTCGGGCAAGACGCCAAATCTGGATCAGTTCACGGTCAACCTCACTGAAAACGCGAAGCAAGGCAAGATCGATCCCGTCCTGGGCCGGGATTTCGAGATTCGCCAGTTAATCGACATCCTGATGCGCCGCCGGCAGAACAACCCCATCCTTACGGGGGAGGCGGGTGTCGGCAAGACCGCGGTGGTCGAAGGATTCGCGATTCGGGTGGCTAACGGAGACGTTCCACCGGCCCTGCGGAACGTGACCCTGCGGAGCCTCGATCTCGCGCTGCTGCAGGCCGGCGCCGGCGTAAAAGGCGAGTTCGAGAACCGGCTGAAGGGCTTAATCACGGAGGTCAAGAGCTCGCCGACTCCTATCATCCTGTTCATTGACGAAGCGCACACGATGATTGGCGCGGGTGGACAAGCCGGGCAAAACGACGCGGCCAATCTTTTGAAGCCCGCGTTAGCGCGCGGCGAGCTTCGAACCATCGCCGCTACAACGTGGTCTGAATACAAAAAGTATTTCGAGAAAGACGCCGCGCTGGCCCGGCGCTTCCAAGTGGTCAAAGTAGAAGAACCCAGCGAAACGCAATGTTCTGTAATGCTGCGCGGGATCGTGGCGTTTCTCGAGAAACACCACAACGTACGCATCTTCGATGAGGCGGTTTCAGCCGCGGTACGCCTGTCGAACCGATATTTGGCCGGCCGCCAATTGCCGGATAAAGCGGTGAGCGTGCTGGACACAGCCTGCGCGCGCCTGTCTCTGGGGCAGAACGCGACTCCGCCGGCCATCGAGGACGTGACTCGCCGGATCGACGACCTGGCGGTTCAGGAACGGATTTTGAATCGCGAGACAGCAGCAGGATCGGATCATCGGGAGCGGCTTGAACAAATCGCCCAGGAACGGAAAGAGACAGAAGCCCAACTCACGGCGCTGCACGAACGGTGGGAAAAAACAAAGGGTCTGGTGGAAAAGATTCGAGAGCTGCGCACCCAACTTGAGTCGGCCGCAGCCGGCGAAGCCCCGGCTGAATCTCCTGTCGACGTGGCGGCGCTCCGTTCGGAATTGAACCGGCTCAATAGTGAACTGGATGTTCTGCAAGGGGAAGAGCCCTTGATGCGAGTTTGCGTGGACAGTCAGATTGTGGGCGAGGTCATCTCCGGCTGGACCGGGATCCCCGTCGGGAAAATGGTGCGGGACGAAATCGCCATGGTCCTCGATTTGGAGTCTCATCTGGGCCGCCGCGTAATCGGGCAATCGCACGGCTTGCAGCACATCAGCCAACGCATCGCCACGTCACGAGCCAGCCTGGACGATCCGGGCAAGCCGGTCGGCGTATTTTTACTCGTCGGCCCCAGCGGCGTCGGCAAAACGGAAACGGCCCTGGCGCTATCGGACCTGTTGTATGGCGGTGAGCGAAACCTGATCACCATTAACATGTCCGAGTTCCAAGAGGCCCACACCGTATCTTCTTTGAAGGGTTCGCCTCCGGGGTATGTAGGCTACGGTGAGGGCGGCGTCTTGACGGAGGCGGTGCGGCGCCGGCCTTATTCGGTCGTTCTGCTGGATGAAGTGGAGAAAGCACATCCCGACGTGCTGGAGCTCTTCTATCAAGTGTTCGATAAGGGCGTTATGGAAGACGGTGAAGGACGCGAAATCGATTTTAAGAACACGATCATTTTATTAACCAGCAATGCGTGCACCGACCAGATGATGGAGCTGTGTTCCGATCCCGCAGCATTGCCGGATGCAACCGAACTGGTGGACGAGCTAAAACCCGCGCTGAACAAGATCTTCAAACCCGCATTCCTCGGGCGGATGGTGATTATTCCGTACTATCCGATCCGTGACGAGGCTTTGAAGCGCATCATCGGTCTCAAGCTGGGGAAGATCAAACGACGCCTCAAGGAAAACCACAAGCTTGACTTAATCTACGATGACATGCTGGTGGACGCGGTCGCCGACCGTTGTACCGAAGTGGAGAGCGGCGCGCGAAACGTGGATAACATCCTGACCAACACACTACTTCCGGAAATGTCCAGAAGGCTCCTGGAAAGCATGGTGGAGGGACAAAAAATCAACAAGATTCGAGTGGGTGTGGCCGAAGACGGATCATTTAGTTACGCCTGAGACTGCGGCCGTTTTCCCTGGCTTGTCGACGCCGAAATCGTAACCCTTGCCCAGCAGGCCCTTCTTTTCATCGCCGCTGCCGAGGATAAAGAAGAGATACTCTCCCGGCTTGCTCAGCGGAACGGTGAGGCGGTAGATCCCGGGGACGATCTCCTTGGATTCAAACTGCTTGACCGAACTGACGGGGAATACAGGCTTGCCCGGCTTCTTCCCGAAATCGAGATCGCGCTGTTTTCCGGAAGGATCCACGCTGAGCAGAGCCAAGTCATCAATGCTGGCTTTCTCCCCTAGTCGAAAAAAGAAAATCGCGGAGGGTCCGGTTGCGCGGGTCTTGGCGGCTTCGCCGATCAGCGAACCAATGATGTGGCCATTCAACAAACCTCCCGACAGCGAGGCCATCTTGCCGGGCTGTTTAGAGGGCACCACCGGCTTAAGATCGAGCGCGTCAAAACTCACTTCGCTCTTCAGGTAATAAATGCCCGCTTCCGGAGGCAACTTGAGTATTCGCGGATCGGACGGCGGCTTCGATTTTGCAGGCGGCGGCTGCTGTGGCGGCGAAACTGCGATCGCCGTCGGAGTCGGAGTGGGGGCAGGGGGGGGCGGAGGAGTATAGGGCTGGCTGGGATTCCGCATGTAGCCGATCACGGCATCGCTAATACCCATATCCCTAAGGGCGGCGACCTCGTCCGAATTCAAATCAAACGGTTTCGCGTTGCGCTTCACTTGGTTGATGATGAATTCGTCCGTCATCCCTTGCTTGGCGTAGGCGAGGACGTCTTCAAGCGTCAACGCGCCCTCGGACACTTTGGGCGCATCCTGGGCGCGCAAAAGCGAAAGGGCGGCTAATACAATCCCAGCAACCCATGCTCGTGTCATAACATCCCTTAAGCCTGCATCAGATCGGCCCGTGGTCCTTGCGTGCTGTCTGCGGAGAAGATAGCCTAAGCAATACTGTCTTTACGCGGCAGAACGATGCAACCCACTAGTTCGTCTCCGACGGTCTGCAGGTCCGATACACTCGCATTACTGTATCAGAATATCCTAACCGGGATCGTGCGAATACAGGGTGGGCGCCAGCCTCTGACCGATGTGGATACATTCCGCCGG
>Ga0157369_10000854_pt1 | contig 38837 bp, 27 predicted proteins | sample C25metaG_FD_113461 | JGI IMG/M metagenome (GOLD analysis project Ga0157369, IMG submission 113461) | Corn rhizosphere microbial communities from Kellogg Biological Station, Michigan, USA - C2-5 metaG | ecosystem: Host-associated > Plants > Roots > Rhizosphere > Soil | place: USA: Michigan... | reverse complement strand
GTTCAACTACGACCAGGGACTGGGCCCGGGGCAGGATGGCCACCGGCTCAGCATGAACCTGCAGCCGGTGGTGCCCGTCCCCATCAGTGACGACTGGAACATGATTTCGCGAACCATCCTTCCGGTCGAGCGACAGGTGGGTGTCTCCGCCCGCGGTGACGACGAGTTTGGGCTGGGCGACATTACCCAGAGCCTGTTCTTCTCGCCCAAGGCACCGACAGCGGGCGGGACGATCTGGGGTGTTGGCCCGGCGTTCCTTGTACCCACCGCCACGGACGACAAGCTCGGCGCCAAGAAGTGGGGCGTGGGCCCAACCATCGTCGTGCTGCGGCAGGCACACGGCATCACCTACGGGTTTCTCGCCAATCAGATCTGGTCGTTCGCGACGGTGGGTGGGTACCACGAACGGCCACCCGTGAGCAGCCTGTTCCTGCAGCCGTTCGTTTCCTATACCACGCCCACGGCCTGGACCTATGGCGTGAACCTGGAATCGAGCTACAACTGGCACGCCCGTGAAGCATCGGTGCCGCTGAACCTCACCGTCGGCAAGCTGACCAAGGCCGCGGGCATGCCGATCAGCTTCACCGGCGGCGTTCGTTATTGGTTGCATGGCGCCGACGCCGGGCCGCACGGGTGGGGATTCCGCGCCGTCATCACGCTGCTTTTCCCGGAATAGAAGGCGCACGCGCATGACGATGCTCCGCGCTCGTATCGCTGCATGGTTCACGCTACTGATCCTGGTGATCGCGGCGCCGGGCGCGCTTGCGCAAGAACCGGCCCAACCGGCCTCAGCCGCGCCCGCCGCCGCATCGTCGGCCGCGTCGGTTGAACAACCACCCGCGGCACCGCTTATGGTGTGGAACCGGAAGATCATCGATCTGCACGCGCCATTCCGCGGCACGCCGCCGGATGAACGGGCACGCGCCGCGAGCCTGCGCATCAACGGCGTGCTGGATACGTTGCGCGCCGATGGGCTCACCGTGGGCTGGACCGAGGTCGGCGCGGACCACGGCGCGGTCGTGCGTGGAAACAACCTGGTGCTGTTCGCCGTGTTGCCTGGCGATGTGGACAGCGACGACCGGCCAACCATCGAACGCGCGGCGAACGAGGCGCTGGATCGCCTGCGCGCCGTGTTGGCCGAACGCGCCGAAGCCAGGCGCCCGCAGGAACTCGCGTGGGCCATCGCGCTCTCCATCGTGGCGACCATCGCACTGGTGCTGATCGGCTGGGGGCTTGGCTGGATCAACCGCCAGGTGCAGGCCATGTTGATCCGTATCGCCCAGGCCAGGCTGAAGCTGACGTTTGGCGGCTACGACCTGCGCCCGGTGATGTGGTCGCTGCTCCGCCGGACCGCCGGGCTCATCCACCTGTTGCTCGTCCTGTTCGCCGGCTACCTGTGGCTGAGCTTCGTCCTGCGGCAGTTTCCATACAGCCGGCCATGGGGCACCCGGCTCGGCGGCTACCTCGTCGATGTGGGCACGGGCGTCGCCACGGCCTTCGTAGGCCAGATCCCGAACCTCATCACACTCATCGTGATCTTCCTCGTCACCCGTGGCCTGGTTCGCATCGTGGGGGCCTGGTTCCGCGCCGTGGAGGCAGGAACGGTACAGGTCAGCTGGCTGGAGGCACCCACCGCCGCCGTGACGCGGCGCCTTGTCGGGTTCTTCATCTGGCTATTCGCCCTGATCGTCGCCTACCCCTATATTCCGGGTGCCCATACCGATGCGTTCAAGGGCGTCAGCGTGTTCCTTGGCCTCATGCTTTCACTGGGATCCGCAGGCATCGTGAACCAGGTGATGAGTGGACTGGTGGTCCTCTACTCGCGGGCCGTGCGCGCAGGTGATTTCATCCGTGTTGGCGACCACGAGGGCACGGTGCTGACCCTTGGCGCACTGTCACTGAAGCTGATCACGCGAAAGCGGGAAGAGATCACGGTACCGAACTCGGTGCTCTCATCGTCATCGTTGCAGAACCTGACCCGGCAGACCGGTAAGGACGGGCTGTTGCTGACGACGTCGGTGACGATCGGATACGACACACCATGGCGGCAGGTCGTGGCGTTGCTGGAGCTTGCCGCGTCCCGCACCGAGGGCCTGCTCGCGACGCAACGGCCGTTCGTCCTGCAAACATCGCTGTCGGACTACTACATCGAGTACCAGCTCAACGTCGCCACGCTGCAGCCCTCGCAGCACCTGAAGACCGAATCCGCGTTGAATCGCAACATCATCGATGCCTTTAACGAGTTCGGCGTCCAGATCATGTCGCCGCACTTCCACCACCAGCCCCATGACAAAGTGTGGGTGCCTGCCGGGCAATGGCATGAACCGCCCGCACCGCCCGCGGAGGTGCGCCAGGATGAACCGTGATCCCGGATTAGCCCGCGCCTGCGTCGCGCTAGCCCTTGGCCTGGTCGCGGCGACGACGGCCGCCGCCGCTGACGGGCAGCTTGTCAATGCGGCCCAGGCCCGCCTGCAAAAACGCGCACACGGTGTCATGGCGCTGATGGGCTACTCGCAAACGCCCGATGTCACCTCCGGCGCGCTGTCGATCAAGAACACCGCCACCGGCAATCCATCGTTCAACAACACCTCGCTGGGCGGTGGATTCACGATCAGCGATAGCGTGCCGCTGTACATGGAAGGCACGCTGGGCTGGGCGCGCTACGATCCCAAGTTCGTTGCAACGCAGGGCGCTGAATCGCGGGAGATCCCCACAAAGTGGAACAGTGCGGTCGCCACCGTCGGCATCGGCTGGGATTTCCGCCTGTCCCAGCATCTCGTGTTTCGCCCCATCCTTAACGGCAGCTACGGTCGCCTGCGCAGCGACATTTCGATCGGTAGCCAGGTGGTCACGAACCGTACCGACATCAACCTCGATTTCCTTGCCCGCGGGCATCTCGATGCGGCCGGCATGGGTGGATCGGTCATGCTGGATTACGAGAACTACCAGCCGAAGCACGAGATCGACGTGGAGCTGCGCTATACGGATATCGAACTGCACAGTGTCAACAACTCATACCGCGCCGTCAGCGGCCATGCCCGCAACCAGAACGCAAGCCTGTGGGCACGCTGGCGCGCACCGATCGATGACTGGCACGCGCTGGGAAGGCCGTTCCGCTACGTACTGGAGCTCGCCCATACCACCTATCTTGGCGACGAGACCGACGTTGTCGGCATCAACCACCTCACCTCGTTCGGCGTGGGCGTAGAGCTGGATAGCAGCAAGTACAACCCACTATGGATATCGCGCACACGGGCGGTCGTTCGTTACGTTTACGGCCAGAACGTCCATGGCGTATCCCTTGGCATCGCCGTGACGTTCGATTAGCCAGGGCAATGTTCAGAAGCCGCTTTCACGGAGAAAGGCGGCCGCCACGCGCGTCACGCCCTCACGGAGCAGGCTGCGACGTTCCCCCTCGATCTGCAGGCGCCCGCGCCATTCACGATCGGTCGGCGGTGCGCCTTCCAGCGCGACGACCACGTGGAACACAGGCACGGTCGGCACCAGCTTGTCGTTATCACGCGACGTCGCCAGCGGGCCGCCGTAGCGCGCCGACAGCATGGGCTGCGCCAGCGACGAAACACGCGTGCTGGCGATGGACCGGACCACGCCGGCAATCGGCGAGAACTCACCCTCGGGATAAAACGTCGCATGGGCGCCATCGCGAATCCGCTGCACGTCATCCTGCCTGACGTAGGCATCCACCTCCCAGTGACTGCTATCGACGAGCACCCCGAGCGGCAGTCGTGTCCCTACCCACTGCCCGCCGCGCCATTCCGGGTTCACGTCGAGCCAGCGACCCGCGAACGGCGCGGTGAGCGTCATACGCCTGATCTCCGCCCTCGCCGCCTGGGCTTCATCCACCTGCACGCCAAGTCGTTGGAGCACGGGCGCGCGTTCGCTCGAGCCGTCAGGTGACGCCATGAGCCCGCTGAGCTGCGCTTCCAGCACAGCCGCGCCCGCCTCGCTGCTGGTAAGGCGCAAGCCGATCTCCGGCTGGTCCAGCACCACGAGCGGCTCGCCCTTCGCCACGCGGCCCACGGGGTGCACCGACACCAGGCGCGCCGGGAAGGGTGCGAAGACTTTCAGCTGCTGGGCGGTGCGTGCCACTCCGTAGGCCGGCACGTGGGTATTCCAGGGCACCACCAGCGCCACGCACGCCAGCAAGGCCACGACGGCTGCGATCCGGTAGCGGCGCCGCCCGATCCGCTTCCGCTGCAGCCACCAGTAGCGAAGTTCGGTGGTGATGGGGCGGGCGATGAACCACGTGACCTCCACGGCGAACAGCACGATGCCCAGCGCCTTGAACACCATGAGGTAGACGGCCACGGCAATGGCCAGGAACAGCGCGAAACGATACACCCAGGTGACGAAGGCAAACCCGATGAGCAGGTGCCGGCGCCGTGCAGGAAAAGGTTCCGGCCACGGCTCGTCCAGGCCAAGGATGCTACGGCGCAAGGCGGTGCGCGCCAGCGCCGACGAGCGCTCGTGCAGGTTCGGCACATCGAGCAGGTCGGAGAGGATGAAATAGCCGTCGAACCGGGTGAACGGACTGGCGTTGAGCGTGAGCGAAAGCACCCAGCCGGTGGTGGCAAGGTAGAGCAGGCCGCTGCGCAGCGCACCCGGTTCGCACAATGCCCAGCCGAGCGTGGCCAGCCCCGCCAGGGCCAGTTCGGTCACGATGCCCGCACCGGCCACCGCCAGCCGTTGTCGCGCCGTGGGCAGCTTCCACGCCTCGCTGGTATCGGTGTAAAGCATGGGCCACATCACCACGAAGGCCACGCCCATGTGCGCGACGCGCAAGCCAAGGCGCGTCGCGACGATCGCGTGGCCAAGCTCGTGCATCGTCTTACCAATGATCAAGGCGCCGGCGAACCCCAGGATGCCTTCGGCGGAGAAGGCATCCGCCACCGCGGCGCGAAACGTATCCCACTGGTGGGCCACCATGACCAACCCGGTGAGCGTGGCCACCACCACGGCGATGGCAACCCACGGGGTGAACAGCCAGCCCAACCGTGCGGCCAGCCAGCGCAGCGGCTGGCCCGGACGAACCAGCGGAATACGGAAAAACAGGTAGTGGTGCAGCCACCAGCGCCAGGTGAGCCACTGCACGCCCTCGCTGGATGCCGCCATACGGCGGACCGCCTCATGGCCGGGACGCAACAATTGATGGCTTTCCAGGAATCGGCGCAATGCATCCACCTGGCTTGCGTCGACCGCAAGCGCCGTCTCGCGGGCAACGCGCTCGGCTACGGCACGCGCCGAGGCACCCCAGCGCACGAGGCATTCGAATTCCAGCCAGCCGATCCGATAAAACCGGTTGACGACCGGGTCGAGGATCATCCACGCCGGCTCGCCACTCACGCCACTGGCCGCCTCGCTCAGGCTCAGGTCGTCGCGCAGGGGTGGCAGCGGCAGGTCGGCCAGCGGGTCCATCACCAGCCCGTCCATGCACGCAGCGCGGCCAGCGGTCGCCGCAGCAGGTAATAACCGAGCACCACGCGCTGGCCATAGAGTTTGGCCGTGCCGTGCAATCCAAGCCGCGCATGCGCGGGCAACGGTATGTCGTCGATACTGGCCAGCAAGCGGTACGACACGACACTGTCGTCGCTGGGCCGCGCCTCGTAGCTGGTCTCGATGATGTGCCCGTGCAACGGCGAAAGCGGATATGCCGATAGATACAGCGTGATCCGCGCGCCCGGCTCAAGCGAGATCGCGTCGGCGACCGGCAGTTGAACGAGCACGCCAGGCCGCGATGGATCGGCGACTTGCAGCACGCGCTCGCCCGTGGTCACGGGCCGGCCGATCCAGTCGTTGGGATCGGCATACACGGCCACGCCCGCGCGGGGTGCCAGCGCGCGGGTACGTTGCAGCTGCGCGGTGACTTCCTCCAGTTCCGCTCGCCGCTGCTGGGCGCGGCCTTGCAGCAACGTAAGCTGGCTCTTGCTTTGCGGGCTATCGAACGCCTGCTGGGTGGCCGCGGCGAGTTCCGCATCGGCCACATCCACCTCGCGTGACAGCACCGTGGCGCGGCTGCGCAGGGTCGTCTCGTCAAGCGCGAAGAGCGGCATTCCCGCCGTGACCGGCTGGTTGGGCCGCACCAGCATGCGCGCTACCACGCCATCGATCGGTGCACTCACCACCTCGGCCTCGCGCGAAACGATCTCGGCCGGCGCCAGGGCGGTTTGCCTGACCGGCACCAGCATCAGCACCGCGAGCAAGGCCGCCACGATGGACCATTGCCGGCGCGAAAAGCGGCGCCCGCGCCGGCGCTTTCCCGATAGCGTTTCCCAACAATAAGCAAAGGTACGCCAGAGCCCGTGAAGCACATCGGGCAATGGCGCGGGTGGCGGGGCCTCAAGCAGGAACACCAGCATGCCCAGGCGCGAACCATCGCGCGCCTGCATGGGCACCGCGTACGCTCCCGCGGGCCACCACTCACGCCAGCCTTCGTCGATACGGGGCGGCGCGCTTACCGCATCCCTCGCTACCCAGGTGGGCCGGGCATCGGCCACTTGCGTGGAAAGCCAGCGCATCGCGGGGCCCAGCCACACGAGATACGGTGAGTCTTCCGTCGGCGTGGCCAGGCCCGACACACACCGCATCGTCCAGGCGTCGCCGCGGCACTCGAAGACAAGCGCCTGCCGAAACGCCAGCAGCGGGTACAACTCGTTGGCCATGACGAAGGCCAGCGCGTTGAGGGTTTCCGCGTCCATGGCGTGGTCGCGCAGGGTATCCAGATCGAACAGCAGACGCGCCGGCGATAGCGGCGCGGTCATGGTGGGGTGCCAGGCAACTGGGCGACACCACTCATGCCCGGGCGAACGTCGGCATGCGCTTCGTCGAAGCGAGCTTCCAGTTCGATGGTTTGCGCCACGGCATCGACCCGCGCATTGATCGCGCTGATGTGCGCCGGATAGGTCTTGCCGGTCTCCAGCAGGCGCACCTGGATCGGCATGTCCTCCTTCAGCCGCGCCAGCCATGGCGATGGCACGTTGAGCCGGATCTTGAGGTCACCGTCGCTGACCAGGTCGAATAGCGGCGTACCTTCCGCCACGGTCTGGAAAGGTTTGACGTACACCTTGGCGATACGCGCGGCGAATGGCGCACGCACCTGGCAGTACCCGGCCTGGGTGACGGCAAGGCTGCGCGCACCCGTGGCCTTCTCCACATCGGTCTCGGCCTGGGCGACCTCCACGTCACCCACGGCATTCAGCTTGCGCATGCCCTGCTTGGCGGTAAGGCTCTGCCGCGCCATGCCCAGTTCAGCGACCGCAACCTTGGCCCGCGCCTGCGCTTCGGCACAATCGAACTGCGCGAGCAACGCGCGCTTCTCCACCCGTGTACCCAGCGATGCATGCAGGTCGCCCAGCGTGCCATTCATCTGCGAGGAGAGCGTGGTCTCGAGCGCCGCCGTGACCAGCACACGGATATCGCCGGGCGCCGGGGGCGGCACATCGGCCGCCGGAGCCAGGGCCGCGAAGCCGAGTAGCATTAGCACGGGCCACGCCCAGGTGGCTTCACGGCGAGGCAGGCGCACCGGGGTTCTCCGCAGGTGACTGGAGGACATCGCTGCGCTCGTAGCGCGCCATGGTCTGCTGGATAGCGGCCGCAACCGTCTTTACATCATGGCTGCGGATCTCGTCGGGAAATACGTCGAGGCCAACCGAGTTATACAGACGGCCCCACGCGGCCTGCGCGTCGGCGTACGCCGCTTCGCGTTGGTAGCGTGAAAGCAAATAGCGTCCTTCCGCACGAATGACTTCCAGCTCCGAACCCAGCGCCGTGCCGCGCGCCGCCTTCGCATAGTCGTAAAGGCGGCCATCCACACGGAGGCTTTCTTCCGCGAAGGACATTTCCTGGCGCGCCAGGTCGTAGCGCAGCACACCCACGCGCACCTGGGTGAGCACGGCCATCGACAAGGCGACGCGGCGCATATCGCTAGCCTTTTCCTGTGAAGCCTGCGCGCGATTAAGCGACGGAAGCTGCAGCAGGCGCAGCAGGTTGATCGATACCTGCAGCCCGGTCTCTGACCAGTGGTTGTTATAAAGGTACTTGTTGGAGTCGTATTGCGCCGATGCAGTGATGCTGACGTTCGGCCACAGCTGCGCCTTGGCGATCGCCAGGTCGTTCATGTCCACGCGTTTGCGGTACCACTCCTCCATGATCTCCGGCCGCTGCTCAAGCGCCACCTGCTCCAGCTGCGCGGTATCGGCCACTGCCGCCGGCAGCGGCGCGTCTGGCGAATCGGCCAGTTCCATGCGTGAACCGGGTGGCAGCGACATCAATGCCGCAAGGTCGGCCTGGGCGAACTCCAGGTCCTGGCGGCGTTCGGTTAACAGGTACACGGCATCGAGCAGGGAACGCTGGTAAGCGAGCACCTGCTCGCGTGGCGCCAGGCCCTTGGTCTCCGCTTCACGCGCGTTGGCCAATGCCTGTTTCGTCCGCGCCAGCAAGCCATCCACCTCCGGAAGCAAACGCTGCGCACCCAGCGCACGCCAGTAGGCGTTGCGCACATCCTGCAGCACGTTCTGCGCCACCTTGCGCCGGCGTTCTTCCGCCATCTGGATCTGGTCGGCCTTTTGCTGCGTGCGGTAATACGCCACGCCGAAATCCAGCAGGCTCCAGGTAAGGCCCAGGCTATCCAGGGTGCGATAACGTTCTTCGGAGGTCGATGCGCGCAGGCTTTCCTGGCGGTCCTCGATGCCGATCGAGGTACCCCCGGAATCGTTGCTGCGATCCACATAGCCCGCCGACGCGACCAGGCGCGGCAGCATTTCATGGCTGGACACATCGCGCAGGTCCGCCGCCAGCGCGCTTTCCATCAGCTTCAGCCGGTAATCCAGGTTGTACTTGAGTGCCCTGGCCGCGGCCTCGTAGAAGGTGATGGGTCCCGTCACGGGTTCCTGGCCGGCGTACATCGCCTGCTGGTCGGCCGCGACGCGCGCCTTCACGTCGTCCGCGGTGTAGGGCCGGGGCTTCGTGCCTGCGCAGCCGGCCGCAAACACGGCGATGGCGAGCACCAGGACCAGTGCCAGCCGTTGCTGACAATGGACCAGGCTGAACGTAGCGCGCCCATCAATGGGTAAAGGACTGTCGCGCACGCGCCGCCTCCTTGAGTTGCCGTTGGAAGCCTTCCGCGGTGTTCTTCGCTGCCTGGGTCGGCCAGGCGACGTCCCGGCCAAGCAACCCGTCAGGCGTGCGTGCAAACAGCGACGGATCCGAGAGCAAGCCATCCGCACTCAGGCTTACCCGTCCGTGGCGGCTGAGGAACCGCGCGAGATCAACATCGCTGCGCAACTGGCTCTGCCGCACTGCCTGCCCTACGTACTGGCCATCGACGGTGCCCAGCCCGGCGCCGATGGACGCGCTCCGCTCCCGCGCGACGCGCAATGCCACGAAGCTGCCAGAGGTATCGGGCATGCTCACGCCCTGGACGATCGCATCGCGTTCGACGGCGGGGCCCACATAGACGATTGGCTGCACATCCGGGAGGCCCTGCCCGCCGAAGATCGCAGAGAGCGCCTGCCCGGGATTCGGACCGATGGGTCCGAACACCGGATGGAATGGCGGCGGGATATACGGTGCGGCGATATCCAGTTCGATCGTCAGTACCGCCTGGGCATCGGCACCGGCCAGGTCGCGCGCCGTGTAGGTAAACGTATCGCTCAACACACGGCCCAGCCCCGCGGCGGCGAGGACCTCCGCGTTGGTCATGTCGATGGTGTAGGTGTAACTGCCATCGGCCTGCAGCACGAGGGTACCGTACCGCCCGGCCAACGCTTGCCCGGCGGTGACCGAGGCGCCCGTAGCATCGTTGCCACCGGCATGCACCGCGACCACCTGCCGTGCATCCCCCCCATCGACGTCGCTATCGTTATCGAGCACGTTACCGCGGGTTTGCGGCGCGGGCACCTGGTCATCGGCGATGCCGTGGTCATCGACTGCGACCGGGTTGTCGTTGGCCCCGCGGATCGTTATCGCCAGATGCGCGACCGATGTGGCGCCCGCCGCATCGCGCATGGTGTACGCGAAGGAGTCACCCAGTGTTTCCGCGCTCGTCCGCAACGCCTGCACCGCGGCGTTATCGTTATCAACCTCGTACACATACGAGCCATCGGCTTGCAGGGTAAGCCAGCCGTAGCGTCCCGCCAGGCGCTGGCCCGCCTGCGCACCGGCACCCTCCTGGCTCGCAAAGGCGACGACGCTGCGTGACTCGCCATAAGCCACGCCATCCACGTCGGTATCGTTATCAAGCACGTTGCCCGAAGGCGATACGCCCGGCGTGTGGTTCGCGATACCGCCCGCTTCCACCGCGATGGCGGTGTCGTCGTGCGCCACCGGGGTGTCGTTGCTGCCATCGATCGTGACCACCAGTTCCGCCATGGCGGAAGCGCCCCAGAAATCGGTCACCGTATACGTGAAGGTATCCACCAGGTGCTGCCCGGCGGTGCGTAGTGCCTGTACCGCCGCAAGGCTGTTATCAAGCGTGTAGTGCCACGTTCCGTCGGCGCCCAGGGTCAGGTCACCGTACTGCCCGCGCAGCGTCGCGCCGATCGCACCGGTGCTCCCAGCGTCAGTCAGACCGCCGGTACGCACCGCCGTCACGGTGAGGGCATCACCTTCGATATCCGTGTCGTTTGCCAGCACGTTACCGCCAGGGTCCGTGCCGGGCGTCGTATTGTCGACACCGCCCGCCTCCACCGCGGTGCCCGTGTCGCCATGTGGCGTGGGTGCCGCGTTCTGGCCGCGCACGACGATCGTGAGCTGGCCCAGGTCGGTGAGGCCGCCAAGATCACCGACGCGATAGGTGAAGACCTCGGTGACGAATTGCGCCGGCCCCAGCGCCTGCAGCACGGGATTGGATCCATCGACGAGGTACTGGTAGGTTCCATCGGCACCGAGGCGCAATGTGCCGTACAGCCCTACCACGACCGTTCCGTCGGCCATGCCGGTGCCAGGCGTGACGCCGGCGATGGCGCCGCCCGCGCCCTCGTTGCCGCTACGTACGCCCGTCACGGCGAGCTGGTCCTGCGCATCGACATCGGTGTCGTTCGCCAGCACCGTGCCGGTCGGATCGCGCCCGGTGCCCCCGGGATTCGCAGCCACGGCGTAAGCAAAATCATTGTTGGCCACCGGTGCATCCCACGCGCCATCGATGGTGACGGTGAGTTGCGCGGTATCGACCGCGCCCTGCTGGTCACGCAGCTGGTACGTAAACGCTTCCTGCAGCTGCTGTCCCGGCCGCAGCGCCTGCACGATAGCGAGCGCGTTATCCACGCTGTAGTGCCAGGTGCCATCCGCCGATATCAGGAGCGTGCCGTACAGCCCGGCGACCTGGGTAGGCCCCTGTATGCCGGTGAATGCGCCTCCCGCGGTTTCCGCGCCGGCACGCACGCCGGCGACGACATGCGAATCACCGGCGTCCACGTCAGTATCGTTGGCCAGCACATTGCCACCAGGATCCGTCCCGGGCTCGGTGTTCGCGGTGCCGCCCGCTTCGGCCGCGGCCGCTGAGTCATCGACGCCAACCGGTGCGTCGTCGCGCCCATGGATCGTGACCGTCAGCGTGGCGGTGCTGGTCGATCCCGCGCTATCGCGAACCGTGTAAGTAAACGTATCCGTCAGATGATCGCTATCGAGCCGCAATGCCTGCACCAGCCCGTTGCTGTTATCGACCACGTAGTGATAGTTGCCATCGGCACCTAGCGTGAGCGTGCCAAAGTCGCCTGCAAGGCTGCCGCCCGCTGCTACAGACGTGGCGCCATGCGCCAGCTGGGTCACGACCAACGTATCGCCGGGATCCGGGTCGCTGTCATTGCCGAGCACGTTGCCCACCGGATCAAGCCCTGGCGTGCCATTCGCCACACCCCCTGCCTCGATCGCATCGGCGTTGTCGTTGACGGGCGACGGGGCGTCGTTCGCGCCGCGAAGGGTGATCACCAGCTGCGCGCGATCCGTGAGCCCTCGCGTGTCGGTCACTTCATAGGTGAACGTGTCCGTGATCGTGCCGCCCGGGGGCAGCGCCTTGACCGTTGGATTGGCGCTGTCGACATCGTAGCTGTACGTGCCATCGGCGCCGATGCGCAGGGTGCCGTACAGCCCGGCAATGAGCGTTCCGCTGGCGGACGAGGTACCTGCCGCAACATCCGACCACGCGGCCGGCGCGCTTTCGTTGCCCGTGCCGATGTGTGTCACCGTGAGCGCGCCGGGCGCCTGATCCGGAAGGTCCACATCGGTGTCGATGCCATTACCGCCCGGCTGCGTCGGCGTGCCCGGGCGGCTCGCGACATGCAACACGTCGCCCGTGGCTGGCACCTCGGCCGTGGTGCCGTCATCCGAACCGGCCTGCGCATTCCCCACGTCGTCACTGGCTACAGGGTTATCGTTGGCGCCCTGGATCGTCACCACGAGGTTCGCCAGATCGCTCAGGCCACCCGCATCCGACACGCGATAACTGAAGGTCTCCTGCAGGGTCTGGCCGGCGACAAGGCCCTGCACGGTGGCATTGCCGTTATCGACCACGTACCGCCACGTACCATCCGCACCGATCACCAGCGTGCCGTACAAGCCGGCGACGGACGTGCCATTGCCACTCGCGGTCCCCGCGGCGACGTTCGTGAATGGCCCCACGTCCGTCTCCGGTCCGGCGCGAATGCCCGTGACCGCGCGCGTCTCACCCAACGCCACGCCATCCACGTCGCTATCGTTATCAAGCACGTTCCCCGTGCCATCAGCGCCGGGCGTCGCGTTCGCCACGCCACCCGCCTCGATTGCCACGCCGGTGTCGTCCTGCGCCACCGGCGTGTCGTTGGCGCCGTGGATCGTGATAGTGAGCGTAGAGGCACTCTGCGCACCGGCCAGATCCGCCACGGTGTAATCGAACACATCGACCAGCACCTGTCCTTGCAGGCGCAGTGCCTGCACGGCGGCGTTGTCGTTATCCACGACGTAGCGGTAACTGCCATCGGCGGCCATAAACAGCGTGCCATACCGCCCCGTGATCACGGCTGGTGTATCCGCGCCGGGCACCACCGGGCTGCTCGATCCCTCGGCCTGTACGTTGGCGACATGCAGCACGTCGGCGTTCGTCGCGATATCCACGTCGGTGTCGTTGGCGAGGACGTTGCCCACCGGATCGACGCCCGGTGTGCCGTTCGCCTTGCCGCCGGCTTCCGTCGCATCATCGGTATCGGCGACGGCGACGGGCGTGTCGTTCACGGCGGCCAGCGTGATCTGCACGCTATCGGTATCGGTCAGTGCATCCGCCGGCTGGCTCGGAATGCCATCGCCGTTCGCGTCACCGGTGTTGCCACGGTCGCTGGTCCGCACGGTGAGCGTGTCGGTACCGTTGTAGTTGGCGTCGCCGGTGTAGACCAGGCTGGCCAGCGCGGCATTGAGCGTATCCAGCGTGCCACTGAGCGTGACCGACGCCGTGCCATTGGCGCTCACCACCAGCCCGGGCGGCAACGTACCTACGGTGATCGTGCCGTGCAGTGCGCTGATCACCACATCCAGCGTGCCGCCCTCGGCGTCGATATCGCCGACGCGGATGGGCGCGATGGCCAGCGGCGTATCCTCCAGGCCGGCCTGCGCGCCGGGCAGCGTATTTACCGGGGCATCGTTTTGCTGGACGAAGCCGGCGTCCGCCTCGCCTGTCGCCGCCTCCCCCAGCGTGACACCGACGGTGCCGACGGGGGATGCCGCATCGTTATCGATACGTACGCGAAGCCCGCCCAGGGTCGCGTCAGTGATCGTGCCGGCTGGGACATCGATCCGGTAGACGCCAGCAGGCAGCACGCCGAACGTGTACCGGCCATCCAGCCCGGTCGTTGTCGTGAACACCGCGTTGTCGCCCGTGGTGGCAAGGTCGCCATCCAGGCCGGCCCAGGTCAGCGTCACCACCTGCCCGGCCAGCGGCGTGCCATCGGGTGTCGCGTCCTGCGTGGCGCTAAACGTGTCGTCCCATAGCGTGCCCTGGATGATGCCCAGCCCCGCGCCCTCGGTGCGTATGTACGTGTTGGGGCCCACGCCGCTACCCGTGCGCTCCCCGTCCGGCGCACCATCGGCGCCGACGGTGGACCCGGCGTACGAGGTGAAGGTCTCGGGCAGGCTGCTCCAGGTCAGCGTCGCATCGCTATCGGGTGTGGTGACGGTATTCGGCAGGGCTACGTGGTAGTTCACCTGCACGGTCGTGCCCGGGTCGATCCGGTCGAAACTCACCACCACGCCGCTGGCCGTGTCCACGGATACCTGGACGCCCGCCGGCAAGGCCGCGATATCCGTGTACGTCGTGCCATTGATCGTGATGCTATCGAAGGCATAGCCGGAACCCCCAGGGAATGCATCCACCAGGCGGACGTCATAAGCCGGTGCGCTGCCGCCTTGAGTGAAGCGGATGGCGACATCCGCCGTCCCCGTGGTGCCACCCGGGTTCGGGTCGAACGCGGTGACCTGCTTGTCCAGGCCAGTGAACGAGGCTTCGACGACGCGCTCGTGGATCGTGGTCGATGTCGCCAGCACCGTGGTGCCGGCCCGCTCCGTCGCCGTGGCCCCGAGCAGCGTCCCGGCGATGACCGTCCCCTGGTTGGCCACGCGGGCGTTGAACTCGATGACGACACCCTCGAGATCGGCATCCGAATCGCTGTTGGTGAGCGTGCCGAGGTGGAACGTGATCACCGTGTTGCCTTGCGCATCCGTCGTCACGTCGTACTGCACGCGGCTGAGCACCCCGGTGAGGGTGTCGTTCGACAGGTTGGCCGTCAGCGGAAGCGCGACGTCGCTATCCTCGTTGCCGACGATTTGCAGCGTCCCGCCCGTCACCAATGCCGTCACGGTCGTCGTGATGCCGTTGTTGGAAACGAAGGCGATCCGCACCGTGCCATCGTCGATAAACGACAGGCCGTTCTGCAGCGTGACCGAGACATTGTAGTCCGCCGTGGTGCCTTCGCCGATGGCCGAAACGGCGCGGTAGCGGATCACTTCGCCTACCGCCACGTCTTCGCTGTCGCCATTGGTGGGGTTTGCCGGCGTGGTGCTGTCCAACCCGCCGACGCGGGAAAGGAACACGCCGCGTGCAACGGGAACCACACTGACGGCATCGCTGCGGTAATCGTTGAGCACACCGCTGCCCAGCGTCCCGTCCTCACCGGTGCGCTCACCGGCATCCGCACCATCCAGGCTGGTCCAGCGAACCGACGCCGTGTTGTCGATGGCGTTTCCGTTCACGGCATCGGCGGTGACCTGCCCGCTGAAGCGCAGCACAATGCTGCCGCCCTTGGGGATATCGATCGCGGACCTGTCGGCGTTGCGTAGCACCCCGTTGACGATGATGAAGCCGGCGTCGGGCGTGCTGCTGCCATCGTGTGTCGCCCCACCGGCATACGTGACGCCCAGGAGCACGATGTTCTGCAACGTCGTTGGCAACGTATCGCTGAACGTGATGTCGTACGCATTGAAATCGCTGGCACCGGTGCCGTTGCTGAGCGTGATTTCGTAGGTGAGCGTATCGCCCTCGTCCACGCCAATCTGTGGCACGGGGCCGGCGGTCTGCGCGATGACGAGCGTGGGTTCCCGCACGGTCACATCGGGCAGCGCACCTGTTGCACCGACCTGCCGATCCACGGCAGTGCCGCCAACGGCATCGCCATCCGGATCGGAGTAATCGAGTTGGGCATTCGCTTCCAGCACACGGCCGGCCTGGTTATCCAGGGTATTACTCGCCACCAGGCGCACCCGGATAACGAACTGGTTGTTGGCCTCGTTGTTGTCGCCCGCGGCCAGGCTCGCGCTGAACGTGAAGCGCCCACTGATGCCATCCACGCCCAGCGTGCCGCCGATCCCGCTGAAGCTGGCCAGGGTCACCGTGCCGTTGAAATCAGCAAGCAGCGCCTGGCTGCCGTTACGCGTCGTGATGATGGCGTAGCCGGTGCCGTTGAAGGAGGTATCCAGGCGCATGCCGGCGGGAATCAGGCTATCGATATCAAGGCTGCCGGTGCTGCCTTCAGGCAAGGTCACGACGATGTCGTAAAGCATGGATTCGCCGACGACGAGATCGCTTCCCGTCGTCTGTGCCGCGCTGGAATCCCCGTCATCCAGCGTACCGCCGGCGTAAACGACGCTCAACGAGGGGGCCGCGACCTGCTCCACCGCCGTATCCGTGGCATCCACCGGCGTGAAATCGGCACCGCCGTCGACACTGGCGTAGTTGCTAAGCGTCGCCGTGCTGCCCAGCGTGCTGCTTGCCGGCACGTTGCCATCCACGACCACATCGTAAGTGATGAGAATCACGTTGGCGCCGCTGTTATCCGCCGCGGTGCCTGGGCGCCCCGCGGCAAGCGTGGCAACGCCGCCGGCATCGAGGAACGTGATGGTATTGCCGTTCACGCTGTAATCCACGCCCAGCACCAGCTGCGTACCGTCACCACGGAAGACACCCAGGTTCGCCGCAGCCAGCGAGCCACCCGCGAACCGCAAGCCTGTGGGCAGCGCGATGGTGGTCACCACGTCGAATGCACCACCACCGCCGGTATTCTCCAGAGCCGTGGCCATGCGCAGCAGGTCGCCGGCATCGATACCACTGACATTGCCATCGACCGCGGCCGCATCCGTGATCGTGCCGGTGAACGGTACCCCGCCGGTCCCCGGTGCCGCCCAGGTACCGGTACTCCCATCGACCGACCCGTGCGTGGTCGACACCACACCGTGGTCGATCGATACGACCGGCTCCGCGATCGAACTGATCAGCGCCACATCCGACGAGATCAGGTGATTGCCCGCGACGGTTGTCAGCTGATCCGATTGCGCCAGCACGCTGAGTGAGCGTTGGTCGGCAAAGGCCTGGTCGCCCACGCGCAGGGTGAAGGTGAGGACGATGCGGCTGCCGCCGATCGCACTGGTTGCGTAGTCACCAAAATCAAAGACCACGGCGTTGCCTGCCGCGCTGGTCACGGTCACGCTGGTATCGCCGTTCGTATTGCCCGCACCGAACTGCCATTGGCCGACGCCGGTACCCTGGGTCCAGGTCACGCCGGATACATCGAACAGCGGCAACGGCATGTAGCCTGTTAACCGGAATTGCTCGTAGTCGCCGGTGGTCAGGTCGTAACTGAGCTGGAAGGTCACCACGTCGCCGGGGTGCAGGTCGCCTGAAGCGGGCGTCGTGCCATTGACCGATACCAGTTCGATATCCACGGTGGATGTCGGCACCGTGGCCACGGACGCATCCTGGTCGGTCACGGTGGCCCCGGAAAGGTTCACCGGATCCACGAGCACGGTGGCGCCGAGCGTGGCGCTATTGCCCACGCTGTCGCCTTCGTTGATCTCGCTCTGCCGGTAAGGCGTGGTGTACGCCTGGCCAACCAGTGCCAGGTAGGTAATCTGCAGTTGCGTCGCTCCCTGCAGCACATCCTCGAAGGCCAGGTCACCTGCAAGTGCACCGGTTGCCAGCCCCGCTGCACGCAGCGACTGCCCGATATCGAAGATGAGCGACGTGCTTCCATCGGCGTTGGTGGTGCGGATCGTGATCACGCCCACCGTGTATGTCGCGCCACCAAACGACACCGTCATGATGGGCGTGCCAACCAGGGTCTGGCCATCGCCCAGCGCATCGCGCACGGTGAACTGGCCTTCGCCGATCGTATTCTGGCCAAGCGCGAAGTAATCCGAGAGCTGGACCTGCACGGTATAGCTGAGGGTGTCACCCGGGGTGGGGCCGGGTGTGCCGGTATCGGTCTGCACCGCGACCTGCTTGTAGAGCGCCGCCGCCTCGACGAGGAACTGGCCGCCCGTGCCCGTGCCGCTGAGATCGACCGGGCTGCCATCGGGCTGGCGATCACGCGGGTCAAGCGGTTGCCATTCGCCCGTCGCGGTGCCCCCAGCAACGATCACCTCATGCGGCGCTGCCGTGGTGGGATCGATCACCGGGTTGCCATTCGCATCCGCCTGCGGAACGTAGAAGCGCACCGTCGTATCCACCGCGCCAGTGAGCGCGGCATAGCTCACGGTAAAGGCATCGATCGAAGCGCCCCCGCGAGCGCTGCTTGGATCGCGGCCGGCGAGGTGAGCACGCGGCCACCATGCAGCGTGATGGATTCCAGCGTGCCGCCCGTGCCCGGCGTGATGGCGGTGACACGCATCTCCACAGGGATATCCTGCGTGATCACCACGTCGGAAAGGCTTTGTCCCGGCGCGGCCGTGGCCGTCAGCGTAAAGCTGCGCTCGTAGTTTGGCCCGGTAACGGTCTTCCCGTCCGGCACATCCAGCGCCTGGGTGAGCGTCACGACCGTAGGATGGACGGAAAGATCGTGCAATTGCCCTTCGACCACACTGGGATCGACGGTCGGGTTGCTTGCCGCATCGTTGCCCAGCTCAAACCCGCCGCGTGCCCGCAACACGAGGTCGGGTGATCCATCCGAGAAGCTGGTGTCCGCCAGGTCGCTGACGTGCACGGTGATCTGGATATCCACGGCTGGCTGGTCCGCCGAGATATCCGCGTAAGGCAACCTGACCACGATGACCTGGTCGCCCGCGCGCATGCCGTAGTCGGCCGCGTGCAGAACCACCGCGTTACCGCTCGCATCCAGGGCAAGGGGATGCGTGGCATTGCCGTTCGCATCGAAGGTCACGGTGAAGGTCTTCACCGCCTGGCCGAGGTAGGTCGCGGATACGAACAACAGGCCGTCGTTCCCGTCACGTCCGGTCGCCGGCAGGAAGAGGTCGATGTAAGGCGCATAGCCCACCTGCGCACTGGTGTTATCGAACGACGCGGTGAACGTCACGTTGCCACCCAGCAACGCATCGGTCGCCCCTTCGGAAAGCGTTACCGTGGGCGCCGCGCCGGCCGCCGCGGCAACGGCAAGGGGGCGCGCCGCGCTGTCGGCCTTTTCGGCCGGGCTATCCAGCGTGCGCGGAGCGCTCGCCGCCTGGGCGTGCGCGGAGGAATCACCCTGTGTCACCGGCGCTGCACGTGCCGCCGTATCGGCCGCGGGCGTCGCGGCGGGGTCGTGGCTGGCTGCCGCATGCTGGTGATCCGCCGCTACCGCCGCCGCGCCATCGAACATGACGCGGGGTTCCAGGGCGAGTGCTTGGGAACGTGGCTGTAAGCGCTCCATGACGGGATGTTTGCGCTAACCCGCGCGGCCGTAATCAGTAAAAAGGCCTACCGGGCATGCGCAGAATTGCCGAGTGCTAAACCAGCATGCCCACAATGTGATCCACGACCGCATGGAACGGTACGGCCGCGAGCCAAAGCGGCGCGAAAGGCAGCACGCTGGCCAGGGCAAGGGCGACCAGGGTTGGGTAATCCACCAGCAGGAGCTTCATTTCGAACACGTTGACGGACAGTCCGTACAAGTCGGTCGTGGCGGAGAAGTCCGGGCGCTCCAGCACGCCGGGTTCCACGGGCGTGCGACCGCCCAACCAGCGCTGCTCGAAAACCAGGCCCACGTTCCGGCACAGTTCGCCATACTCCAGCATGCCGTCGTGGCGTGCCGCGACCAGCACACGGGCGAACAGCAGCGGTGGGCTGGCAAACACGACGATGGCAAGGCCGGCGGTGATCAACGGCGTCGCCTCATGGCCCACCGCCGTCACACCTTCCAGCACCAGGGAGTGGCCCAGCGTCGCCGCGACCACCACCGCCAGCGGTATCACCACGGGGATGAACATGCGTGGCGAATCCGCAAGGAACCCCAGGCCCGCCGCGCCATCGGGGTGCGATGGCATGAGGACCAGCCCCGCGCGGGCGAGCCACCACAGTAGCCGCACCCACAATAACCAGCGCCACGCCCAACTCAGGATAAGGCCCAGCAGGATCGGCAGGCTCACCAACAGGTGCCACCAGCCGGCCAGTGAAAAGGCACCCGTGCTCCCCTGGCGCTGCCATGCCGCCCACTGCGGCCCCGGCAAAATGAAGTACATGGCCAGCATGCTCGCGTAGACGACGGCGGCTATGCCCAGCGCCGTCAGCGGGCCCGCGCTACGTTTGCGCACGGCGGATGCCATATCCCGGTACGCCTCGCGCATGGAGGGCGGCAGTAGCGACGACTCCAGGAAATACCGGCCAAGCGCTTCAGCGCGCGGCAGTACGATGTAATCGGCAACGACCAGTAACGGCAGTGCCACCAGGTAGCGCACCTGTGCGGTGATATCGCGGAAAAACAGCGACGCGGCACCCGCCTGGGTGAGCACCAGCAAGGCGAGCGGCAGCCATGCCAGCGCAAACAGCAGGACGCAACGCCGGGCCGCCTCATGGCGATCTTCCACAGGGATAAGACGCGCACGCCGCAACAATTTGATGTGCGTGGCCTCGGCGAAGAGCAGTGTCGATGGCATGGTCCACTCCGCTCAGGGTGCAACGTTTGCGATATCGGCCGGCCCTTGCGGCGGCCCGGGCAGCTTGATCGAGGGATCGAACACGGTTTGCCAATCGTTTTTCATGCTTACGAGGTGGAAGTGGTAGCGTGCCGCGGCGGCGAGCGATTCGCCGCCCTTTTCCGCGTAGGCGAACTCGCGCCCCGCATCGTCATGGTTGATCAGTAGCGCAAACGACGGGCCGCCACGGTCCATGGCGTAGCGCATCATGGCGACATCACCCACGCCGCCGACGTTTCCACCGACGAATACGGGGCGGCGCCCGACCGCAAGGTGGATGACCGGCGGCTTGCCTTCGCGATCGGTCACATGCTCGACCTTGCCCGTGTACGCGAGCACCAGCTTGCCATCGCGCTCCTCCACGTGGGTTTGCAGCGCGCTGCCCATCACCCGCTCGGGCGGAATGCCAAACACCTCCTTCGACATACCCCGCGTGTAAGCCAGCGGCGAGCCGCTGCATATCCACGTCTGGAATCCATTGGTTTCCAGGTAACGCAGCAGCTCCAGCATGGGCCGGTACGCCAGGCGGGAGTACGGCACGTGATAACGCGCGTTCGGCAGGCTGCGTTCTTCACGCGCCATGTCCGCCGCGACCTGGTCGGCGTCGCGGCCGTCGATGGCGGCGGCCACCACCTGGGCCAGGCCGGTTTCGCCCTGCGCAAGCACGGCGTGCACATCGCCACGGAGCAGCGCCGCCACCGCGGGCTGCTCACCCAGGTCCGGATGTTTCGCGACCGCCGCCTTGACGTCGGCTACCACCGGCAGCACCGCACCCGGTAGCGGTCGCTCGGTCATGAGCGTGCCATCCATGTCGAACACAGCCACCCGCGCTTCGGGCGGAATGTAGCCTTGCCCATCCTGCTGGGTCGCGGCCGTGACAAAGGCGACGATCGCACTACGGGTCGGGCCATCGCTCCACGAAGGCAGGACCTCGGCGGCCGGATCAACATGCGCGCGGCCGGTCGTCGCCAGCGCAACCAGTGCAACGGTCGATGCCAACGTGTGACGCCATTCCCAGCGGTAACCAAGCATGTGGGATGCCTCCGTGGCGGATCAGCGAATGATGCCGTCCGCTTTCATCTTGGGGATGAGCGTGGCGGAGAGCTGTTGGGTGGTACGCGGGATATCGCTGCTGAGTACGCCGCGCGTCGTCACAGTCCACACCAGCTTCTCGGTGCGTGGATCCCACACGCTGGTCTCAAGCGTCACCAGGGTAGTCTGGGTGACCTCGGGTGTGCTGGCCCACGCACCGCCGTACCAGCCATAGAACCCGCCGTAACCCGGCCCGGTCGGCGTCACGTTGATCCGGTCCTCCACACGCTGCACACGCGTTACCAGCACCGCATCGCTACCCGTGCTTTTCACGACATCGCCGAGCTTCGCCGAGCCGCCATCCCCTGGCGGGATCGACGCGTAGCTTGCCGATGCGCGAACGCCTGCTGCCGTCAGGTCGCGCACGAAGGTGTCTTCAAACAGGCGCCGGGTGGTGTCACTGCGGGATACACCGATGACCAGCACGTTCGTTGCCGGCGGCCCTGACCAGCTGGGGTCCTTCCATTGATTGGTCACGCTGACGGAAGCGCATGAGGCGACCAGCAGTACGGCGGCGGCGGAGAGCAACGCTTTCATGGGAACGTCCTCGTCGAGGGGTCAGCTACTGCTACTGGAAGGCGGCCCCGGCGAGATCTCGCTGATAAGGCCGACGCGTATGGCTTCGCGCACCAGGGCAACACCACTGTGCACGTGGAAAAGATCGAGCAGCGACTGGCGGTGGCTTTCGACGGTACGCACGGAGATCGCCAGATCGGCGGCGATCTCGCTGGCACGCATGCCCCTGGCCATGCGCTCGAGCACCTGGCGCTGGCGCGGCGTAAGGCGCTGCGCGGGCGCCGGCGCATTCAATAGCGCGGCCATGAGGCCCGGGCTTGCGTAACGCAGGCCGCGCGCCACTTCGCCCACGGCATCGAGCAGTTCGTTGCGGGGCGATTGCTTCTGCACATAGGCCCACGCGCCGGACTGCATGGCGTCCTGCACGATCAACGGCTCTTCGTGCGCCGACAGCACGATGAAACGAATGCCACCGCGCATCTGCAGGCGGCGTAGCGGCTCCAGGCCGGGCATGTCAGGCAGGTCGATGTCACCCACCACGATGTCACCGCTCTCCACGATCTCGAACAGCCGCTCCGCCGAGTGCACGACCTTCACGGTCAACACGTGCGGCTCGAGCAATGCCGCCACGCCTTCGGCCACCATGCGGTGGTGGTCTGCCACCACGACGTGGACCGGAAGGCGTTCGTGCTCAGCGGGGCCCATACGAGTCGTCACGCAAAGGCAGGTCAGAACGCAAAGGCGACGTTGAGGACAAGCGGCTCACCTTCGAGCCGGTTCTTCACGTCGAACTCCTTCACCCAGCGCAGGGTGAAATCAATGCTGCTCTCCTTGCTGAAGGATTTTTTGTAGGCGATGGCGGGGCCCACGCCCATCGAGTGTCCCGAGAAGCCACCGAGCCGATCGGCGGTGGGGCCATCGTCGTCCTCGAGCTGCTGGATCCAGCCTGCGACCGCGCCAAATCCCCACCCGGACGGTGTACGTTGCATGAGCATCAGGTCGAGGCGGAACACCGAGCCGTTCTGGTAATCGGTGGCGTGGTTCTTCGAATAGAAATCCACCCCGGCAAGGCCGCTGAATTCGAGCGTGCCCTTGTTGAACAGGTGGGTATAGCCCACGGCCGGCGAATAGGTCCACACGTTGAGGCCCTTGTTCGCCAGGCGCCCTTTCTCGTAATCGGCGGTGGGCGCGTACACATACACGCCAAACGACCAGTGCTCCACTTCACTGACGTGGTAGCTGGCGATCACGGGGGCGAAGTACAGGTCGAACAGGCCGGATGCGCGATCATTCACCGTACGCTGCGCCTCCCCTACGGCAAGCGATGCCCGCGCCGTGGGCCGGATATACGGCACCGTGATCATGCTGGCGAAATTCCAGCGCCCCTTGCCGGTATCCCAGATGTAAGCGAAGGTCGCGGCGAACAGATCGATTTTTGCGTGCAGGTCCAGGGCGGCCGTGCCGGCGATCGGCACTTGCCTGCTGTGGCCTATATCGCCGTCGTAGTTGATGTAGCTGACAGATACATTGAGGCCCGGTGTTGGCGGGATGATCCCGACATAGGGCGTGATCTGCGAGCCCGTGATGGACCGGCCCATAGCCCCTTCGGTGGCATGGACGCTGCCCAACCCAAGGCACGCGATCAGTGCGCAAGCGAATCGACCCTTCATGATGGCATTCCGCACGGGATGGCAAGTTCTTGCAGAGTGCGGTTCGCGCATCACGGCGTTAAGCGAATTTCCACCCAGTAACCGTAGGTAAAACTACGCTGCGTGGACATGGCTAACGCTGTCAGTCGTGCCGGCCGTCGCGTGGCGGCCCGGGTATCTCCGTAGATCTACTCAGGGGCATGCCGTAGATCCTCGGTCGCAGGGCTACCGTACCCGCCGCACCATGCCGTTGAATCTTTCCCGCCACGCGATCAATCGAGGGGCACCGGCATGGAATTCACCGAACAGGCCCACGCGTGGATCGAAATGGCCGCGCTGGGTGTCGAGCTTCTCGCTACCGTCCTGATCATCGTGGCCATCTTCGCGGCCACGGGCATGTACCTGGTCACGCTGTTCCGCGAAGGCCTGGATCACCCCAATGAGTACAACCAGTACAAGCAGCGCCTTGGCCGGGCCCTGCTGCTGTGCCTGGAGATCCTCGTGGCAGCGGACATTGTCCGCACCATCGCGCTCGACAGCACGCTGATCAGCGTGGTGGCCCTGGGCCTGCTGGTCGTCGTTCGCACCTTCCTCAGCTGGTCGCTGATCCTGGAAGTGGAGGGCCGCTGGCCGTGGAAAAGCGAGCCGGATGATGCCCCAAAACGCCTCCCCACCCACCCTGAGGACTACCCATGACGCTTGTGCTCCCGGTCCACTCCCTCGATATCGGCTTGCAGCCCGAGGGCATGGTGAGGATGGAAGGCGGAACGTACCGGATGGGTTCGGAAAACTTCTATCCGGAGGAACGCCCTGTTCATCGCGTGCGCGTGGATCCTTTCCTGATCGATCGCGCGCCTGTGACCAACGCCCAGTTCGCCCGGTTTGTCGCGGCGACGGGCCATGTCACCGTCGCGGAAATCGCCCCGCGCGCCGAAGACTACCCCGGCGCGCTGCCGGAAATGCTCCAGCCGGCATCACTGGTGTTCGTCAAACCGGATGGGCCTGTACCGATGCAGCTCGGCCACTGGTGGCGATACGTATTCGGCGCCAACTGGCGGCACCCCACGGGCCCGGACAGCAGCCTGGATGGCATGGACGACCACCCGGTCGTGCATGTGGCGGCCGCTGATGCGGAAGCCTACGCGGCGTGGGCAGGCAAGCGGCTGCCCACCGAAGCCGAATGGGAATACGCCGCGCGCGGCGGCCTGGATGGCGAGGACTTCGCGTGGGGCAGCGAGCTTGCGCCGGGTAACCGGATGCTCGCCAACTTCTGGCAAGGGCGCTTCCCGTTCGAAAACACCCTGGATGACGGTTACGAGCGGACATCGCCCATTGGTAGCTACCCGGCGAACGGGTATGGCCTAGTGGACATGATCGGCAACACGTGGGAGTGGACTGCCGACTGGTACACCGCCCGGCATGCCGATGAAGTGGCCCGCGCCTGCTGCGTGCCAGCTAACCCGCGTGGTGGCTGCATGGAAAACAGCCACGATCCTCGCCCGGGTGAACTGGTGATTCCACGGCGCGTACTGAAGGGTGGATCGCACCTTTGTGCGCCCAATTACTGCCAGCGCTACCGGCCAGCGGCGCGCTATCCCCACCCCGTCGATACCTCAACCAGCCATGTCGGCTTCCGCTGCGTCGCCGACCTGCCACGAAGGGACTCACCATGAGCACACTAGCCCTCCTCCAGGCAGCGAGCGTCGTGCCCGATGATGTGCCGAAGCAGATGCTCAACCTGATCCAGGTTTTCGTCCTGCTGTTCGTGGTGATGGGACCACCGTTGAAAACGCCACTGGTCTATTACTCACGCATGCTGCCGTACGACCACGCGACCCGACGGAGCCTGGCGTACAAGAGCGCCGCGCTGGCGGCCGTCGCCATCCTCATCGGCGGTTTCCTTGGCCTGTCGCTGCAGCGCAACTGGCAGATATCACCGGCGGCCATGTTGTTTGCCGGCGGCATCATCTTCCTCATCGTGTCGTTGCGCACGGTGCTGGAGCAGTACACCGCGCCCGCCCACCCGCAACCCGTGCCTCCCGGCACGGTGCCCGCGAAACCCGCCGTGCCCACCGCGTTTGAACTGGCCGTGCCCATGATCGTGACGCCCTACGGGTTGGCTGGCCTGATCATCCTGCTGGGCTATAGCCATTCCACCGAACGCACGCTGGCGATCATCGGCCTGGTACTGCTGGTGGTGTTCCTGCACCTGCTCGCCATGCTCTTCGCCGGCCCCATCGTCCGTGGCATCGGGCCCATGCCTTTCCGGCTGTTCGGCGTGGTGATCGGCTCACTCACCGTCGGCCTTTCGGTACAGATGTTGATCCTGGCCTTCCATACGGTGACCAACCCTTAGCACCCCGGTTCCCCAGCACTAGGCGCAAAAAAAGTTCATCGCGTATTTCCGGGGGCATTTTTTGCGCCGGGCATCGATATCGGTTCATTCGCTAACGCGAATGCATGTTTTCAGCGGCATACGCCGCGTTAAGCGGGTGGGCTGTCGAAGTCGGGGGCGGGCAGGCCCCTGGGTCCGCCAGTCGCGGACCTTCGGACCGGGCCGTAGCGCCGCATTCGCGATCATCGGGACTCAAGGCGGCCCTCCGCTCATGTCGGCCCCAAGGGCCTGCCCGCCCCCGAGTCCACACGCCTCGTTTCGTGCCGCAAAAGCCGACATGCTGCCTCGCCCCTGTAGGAGCACGCTTGCGCGCGATCAGCCCGCAAGGCGGTGATGCCGTGCCGCTCGCGGCTAATGCGTGTTCCGGCCTGAGTGCTTGATGCAGCGGCCGACGTACCGTAATTCGGTCTGCCGAATGATTGTTGGGCGTGGCTTCACCGCTTCGTTGGCTGATCGCGCGCAAGCGCGCTCCTACAGGGCGTAACGCGCATATCGGCGTCGGGCTGCGTGCTCTCCGGCAAGCGACCTCGTCGTGGGGTGCGCGGGTGGGCAGGCCCTTGGGGCCGACATGAGCGGAGGGCCGCCGGGCGATGCGCGTTTCGCGATAAGGGTACCTACGGCCCGGTCCGAAGGTCCGCGACTGGCGGACCCAAGGGCCTGACCATCCGCGCCTTCCTCAACCCGACAAGCAGGAGGCGGCGTAAGCCGCTGGATACACGCATTCGCAAAGCGAATGAACCGCTTCAAATGAGCCGGATACGCCAGCGCCCCCCGGAAATGCACGATGTACCAAAAAAAAGAGCCCGGCTTTCGCCGGGCTCCTTTTTGTTGCTACCGATCAGGAACGGATTACTGCTGAACCTGCAGTTCCGTGCGACGGTTACGAGCGCGGCCTTCGGCCGTGTCGTTGGTGTCGATCGGGTTGTTCTCGCCGTGGCCGATCGGGCCTTCCAGGCGATCGGCAGTGATGCCGTGCGAGGTCAGGTAATCGAACACGATCTTGGCGCGACGCTCGGAGAGCGACTGGTTGTAAGCATCCTTACCGACGCTATCCGTGTAACCGGCAACCGTGACCTTGACCTGCGGGTAACGCTGCAGGGTGTCGACAGCCTGGTCGAGGACGCCCAGCGACTCGCTGGTCGGCTCCTGCAGGGTCGGGCCAATGTTCGTCTCGCCCTTCTTCGGACGGTCGAACTTGAAGTTGACGCCGCGCAGGTCGATGACGACCTTCTGCGGGCAACCATCCGGACCGACGATGGTGCCAGCCGGGGTGGCCGGGCACTTGTCGTCGCAATCGTTCACACCGTCGCCATCGCTGTCGAGGGTGGAGCAATCCGGAGCAGCCGGGGCCGGAGCAGCGGCCGGAGCCGGAGCAGCCGGCGGCTCGCCGAAGCGCGAAACGATCGAGAAGCCAAGGAACCAGTCGCCGTAGCCGTTCTCGCTGTCCTGCGACTTGTCGTCGAAGTCGTAGCGGTAGCCGGCTTCAACGCGGAAGTCCGAGCTGTCGGTGATGGTCTTGGACACGCCAACGCCCAGTTCGGCAGCCGGCGACCAGCCGTTGTCGGACGGGTTGTGGTGGTACGAGCCCATCACGCCAGCGAGCAGGTACGGACGCCAGCTGTCCCACGCACCAGCGTAGAAGCGAGCGGCAACGCCGTAGCTGTTGTTCGACCAGTGGCCGGTACCGTCGTTATCGCGCTTGGTGCGATCAGCGAAGATATCGATCGACGCGTTGCTGGAGATGAACTTACCAACGCCGAGGCCGTAGTAGACCTGGCGGCTGTTGGTGTTGCGGTCGGTGTCGTTGTAGTAACCGCCAACCGTCGGGGCGATGTACCAGCGGCCGTCATAGCCGTTACCCGCGGTGTCAGCGGACTCCTGCGCGTGAACGGCACCCACGCCGCCCAGGGCCAAGCCGATCAGCAAAAACAAGCCCTTACGTTTCATCGGTGTCTCCTCATTATTGGTATTCGCGTCCGCGCTCCACCCCAGACGGAAATCGCGCGTCAAAACTCTTGTCGAATCCGGGGACTTCTGCTGTCCCTCGCTTTTGTTACCCCTTCAACGGGCGGCGGCAGTTTAGCAAAAATCCAACAATTGAGCGCATGCCGCCGCCAGCCGTTCATACTTGAGTCACGGCCATTATCAAGCCGTGAAGAGCGTCATGAACTCGTGAATGGGCATGGCGTCGAGTTTTTCGGGGCTCTGGGTCACGCTCAGAACCTTCTCAACCCGCTCTGCCGGCCACTCGGCGCGGAGGGCGGACTCGAATTTCTTGAGCAGAACCGGAATGCCTTCGGCCCGGCGATTACGGTGCCCGATCGGGTAATCGATCGAGATTTTTTGCGTGCTCGTGCCGTCCTTGAAGAAAACCTGCACCGAATTGCCGATGTAACGCTTTTCGGGGTCGAAATAATCCTTGGTGAACTGCGGATTTTCGACCACCGTCATTTTGTCGCGGAGCGCGTCGATACGCGGGTCGGCGGCAATATTGTCATTGTAATCATCGGCCGTGAGACGGCCAAAGATCAGGGGCACGGCCACCATGTACTGGATGCAGTGGTCGCGGTCGGCGTAGTTGGCCAGCGGGCCGGTCTTGTCGATGATGCGGACGCCGGCTTCCTGGGTCTCGATCACCACCTTCTCGACGTCATCGATGCGCGAGCCGACCTCGGCGTGCAGCTTCATGGCGCACTCCACCGCCGTCTGGGCGTGGAACTCGGCCGGGAAGCTGATCTTGAACAGGACGTTCTCCATCACGTAGCTGCCGAACGGGCGCTCGAACTCGAACGCGTTGCCCTTGAAGGCCACGTCGTAATAGCCCCAGGTCTTGGCCGACAGGGCCGACGGGTAACCAACCACGTTGCGGTAGACCGCATTGATGGCGTGGGTGACGGCGCGGCGGCAGGCGTCGCCGGCGGCCCAGCTCTTGCGCGGGCCGGTGTTCGGGGCGTGGCGGTAGGTACGCAGCGCGCCGTTATCGATCCAGCTGTGCGAGACCGCCGTGGTGATCTGCTCCTTGTTGCCGCCCAGCATGGCCGTGGTGACCGCCGTGGAGGCGAGGCGGACCAGGATGACGTGGTCCTGGCCGACGCGGTTGTAGCTGTTCTTGAGGGCGTAGCAGCCCTGGATCTCGTGGGCCTTGATGGCGTAGCCGAGGACGTCGCGCACGGTGAGGGCCTTGCCGCCCTCCTTCACCGCCTTTCGCGACAGGTAATCGGCCACTGAGAGGATGGCGCCGAGGTTATCCGACGGGTGGCCCCATTCGGCAGCCAGCCAGGTGTCGTTGAAGTCGAGGTAGCGGACCTGGGTGCCGATGGCAAAGGCCGCCTGGACCGGATCCAGGACGTGCGAGGTGAACGGCACGCGCACGCCATCTTCCATGGTGACGCCCGGCACGATGGGGCCGAGGTGCTTCACGCAGTCCGGGAACTTCATGGCCAGCGCCGAGCAGGCCAGCGAATCGAGCAGCATGTAGCGCGCGGTGTCGTAGGCCTCCTGCGAGTCGATCTGGTAATCGGCCACGTAGTTGGCAATGTCCACCATCGGCTGGTCCGGATCGGGACGCGTGGCGGAACGGATATCGTGTGCGCTCATGGGCTTCACTCGCGAGGGGGTGGTTGGGAAAGCCGGTGATTTTAACCGGTCACCCCCCGGGGGTGTCTTGCCGCGCCGCAGCTGAAACGGGAGAATGGCCCCACTACAACCCAAAAGGGAGTAGTTCCGCGGGGCAGTTCGGCCCCGTGCGCGACGATCGTCAATACGGGTGCCACAGCACCCCGGGCGTCGCGGCGGCCAGCGCCGGGAACGAGACTTTTGTGGTGACGACGGGCGCGCGTGCCTGTCGCCGCCGCATCGGTCCGCCCACACGCGCTAAGGCAGCCCCATGGATTTCCTCACCCCTGAATTCTTCTCTGGCCTCGCGGCCATCATCCTGCTGGACCTCGTGCTGGCGGGCGATAACGCCATCGTCATTGCCCTGGCGGCCCGCAACCTCCCCCGCGACCTGCAGAAGAAGGCCGTCTTCTGGGGCACCTTCGGCGCGGTGGCCATCCGCATCCTGCTGACCTTCGCCGTGATCTGGCTGCTGAAACTGCCCGGCCTGATGCTGGCGGGTGGCCTGCTGCTCATCCCTATCGCGTGGAAGCTGCTCAAGCACGAAGACCACGATCCGGATATCGCGCCAGCGAAGGGCTTCTGGGCCGCCATCCGGACCATCGTGGTCGCCGATGCCCTGATGGGCCTGGATAACGTCCTCGCGATCGCCGGAGCCGCCAAGGGCCACATGGTGCTGGTGGTGCTTGGCCTTGCCATCAGCGTGCCGCTGGTGGTGTGGGGCTCCACGCTCATCCTGCGCCTGATCGAGCGCTTCCCTATCGTGATCTACGTGGGCGCCGCTGCCATCGCCTGGACAGCCGCACGCATGATCGCCCACGACCACCTGCTGGCCCCGTGGTTCGACGCCCGCCCGTGGGCGCCGTGGGCGCTCGATGCGGTGCTCGTGGTGGGTGTCATCGCCCTGGGTTGGTTCTCGCAGCGCAAACGCCCGGCCGCCCTTTCCGAGCGCGTATAAAAAAGGCCGCCCGTGGGCGGCCTCGGATTCCCCCCGGCAAGGCGGCAGGCCATGGGCCCGCCGCCAACCGGCTGGTCAGAACCGGAAGCGCACGTAGGCGGCCGGTCCGTTGAGCTTCATGTCCAGGTCCAGGTCGTAACGGCCCTTGTCCTGGTGGAGCTTGATGCGGGTATACGCGTATTCGGCGCCGAAGCCGACGTTCTGCCACGGAAACCATTCCAGGCCGACCGCCGTGTCGTAAATGTGGCCGTTGAGCTGGCCACCGTTCTTCTTCACGCCCGAGGCGTTGATGTACATGCGCCACTGATCGTTGAACGCGTGGCGCCAGCCGAGCTGGAGATTCGGTGCCCAGGCATCGAGGTTGGTGGATGAGCTCTGCGACTCGGTCTGGCCCAGCGCGGTCACGGAGGCATCGATGCTGCCACGCACCTTGTAGTAAGCCGCACCCAGGCCAACGCCGAACACGTCATCACCCGTGCCGAACCACCACTTGTAGGCGGCACTGCCGAAACTGAACTTGAGATCGCCCTTGGCGAACGCCGAGGCCGTCACGGGCTGGCCGAGCACGTTCACCGATTCATTGAACGTCTTCGAGTGCGAGCGATCCACCTCGTACCAGTCGAACGCGAAGCCCTGGTGTTCACCGATCAGGAAATCCAGGCGCACGCGCGGCACGGTCTTGTGCTTCTTGAAGTCGAGGTCCTTCTCCAGGTTCACATCACCACTGCTGTTCAGGATCCGTGTCTGACCGCCGAGCGTGGTGTCGTTGTTGGTGTAGTAGCCGCCGACCCACACACTCACGTTATCGAGTGCGGGTGACTGGGATTTCTTCGTGCTGTCCTGCGCATGCGCGGCGACACCGAAGAAGGCGAGCGAAGCAAGTGCGAGGCCCGTGGCGGCCTTGCCGTAACGGAAGTTGCGAATGCGCATGTTAAGAAAAACTCCCTGCAGCTTTTAAGTTCGTTAAGTAAAACCCCCGTTTGAAATCTTAACGATGCCTTGTGTGTGCAGAGCGTGCATGGGAACTCTCGCATGTTTGAAACGTGTTCAGGATCACAACAATCAACATCCCGTGAAAGAGCATCGCCGACAGGGCCGAACTCACCAGACAAAAAGGCCAGGATGCGAGGATCCTGGCCCTTCTGCATGCTCCCCTGGTGAGAGCGACCCTGTCGGCGATGCTCTTCCTACAAGGTAATCGGCACACGCACGGTCACGGTGGTGTCCGGTGTGTCGCGCGTCACACCGACGCCAAGTGTGATGTTCAGTGTTTCCTTGTCGTTGTACCGGTACGAGCCACCGATGAGTAACGAGCCGAGTGTCGAACGCGCAGAACCGGCAAGCGGGTGACCGTTTTGTTGCGTTCGACCAACGAAGGCCTGATCGTAGCCAATACTGATCGACGCCTTCTCGTTCAGCGACAAGCCCATACCGACACTTATGTCGGCGATATCGCCCGCCTTGATGTCTCCCAGGAACTGCTTGCCCGACCCAAGGACGTTCCGGCTTACGTCCTTCCGCTCAAAGTTGTGGAGATAGCTGAAGTTGCCGAAGAAAACGACGGGATCCGAAGGGTATAACCAGGTAAGGCCCAACTGCGCGGAGTAGAAACCTGAACCGGTGGGGCTCTTCAGTGGAAGGCCCGTACCCGTTACGTTCTCAAGGCAGCGCGTGATGCAATCGCTGGTGACCTCGAACGGATCCTCACCCGTGCGAGATTTCGCACGGAACCAGCCGATGTAATACGGCTTATCGGCGCCGCCGTCGTTGATCTGGTAGCGCAGTGTGGCCTCCACATCACCCAAGCCCTTTCCGCTCGTGGTGAACAGGTTGTCCTGCGCTGTTCCGGTGAAGATCTCGCGACTGATCGTATCGGTGTGCGTATCCACGTAAGGGATGCGCACTTCCAGCTCCATGCGATTCGTAAGGCCATAGCGGAACGCTACAGCACCGGTCTGTGTCGTTGTCTTGACCTGGCGTACGTCGACCAGGCCGATGAGGATGGCGGGAATGACCGTGTAACCTACCAATGCAACGCGATCGCTCGATGAATAGCCGTACTGATACGACGGCTCGACGATAAGCTTGTTGCGTGGCGTGAGTACGCCAGGCTGGTCAAAGATGGGCGCTACCTCCGGAGGACGATCATCTGTCTCGGGACGCTTGCCCACGGGCTGCGTTGCGGCGACAGGCTGCGATACGGGTGCCGCTGGTGCACCCGGCGCAGGCGTGCCTGGCGGCACCTGGTCCTGCGGCGCGGCTGCCGTCTGAGGGCCCGCCGCACCCGGCGCGCCGGTTGCGCGCGCCTCTTCGAGCGCCGTCATGCCTACCGCCTTGCGCAGCTCGCTGTACTGGAGTTCCTGCGAAGCGAGTTCCCGCTTCATTTGCTCCAGTTCGGCGAGTTGCTCGGCCATGCGGCTGCGCATCGCGTCGATCTTGCGGCCCTGCGACTCGATCTTCTCGCGCAGCGCGGGGTCTATGGTAGAAGACTCCTGCGCGAGACACGCTCCGATCCACATAGGTAAGACCGCGAGCGACAGCGCGCCCACGCACGTCTTTGCCTGCATCACCCTGCCATTGCGATACATGCGTTAGTTCCCCCGGAACTGGATCACCGCATCCTTTATCGATTCGTCGATGCGCATGTTCTGCAACATCTGCGATGTATTCGTGGAAGCATTGATCGTGGTGGTTGAATTGATCGTCTGGTTATCAAGCGAGTTCTGTATGACCAGGCCAGGCGACACACCGGCCGGTAGCGTTGCGTTTGCGAGCGTGGCAGGCAGGGACACTGCCTGGGTGATGGCCGCATCGGCGGCAGGCGTGGCGGCCGCAGCCGCGGAAACGGATGGGCTGGCCTGGCTAGCGACGGCGACGGCATTGGTCGTTACGCCACCGGGACCGTTCGACACAAACGTCGTGGCCATGACATTACGCAACGCATCGGCCTGCGCCGTGGTTATGTTGCGCACGTCCGGGATATTCACCGACTGACGAATTGCTTCCACGCCGTTGATCAGGACGGTTCGTTCCAGGCCGATCGATGCCTGAAGCGAGCCAAGGTCGAAACCGCCCCGGATGGTGTCCAGCCTTGCGTCGGGCACGGCCCGGTTCACGGGAAAATCCGCGGCTTGCGCGGCAGCGCAGGCACCGCATGCGATCGCCGTGGCGATCAGGAGGCGTCGGGTGCTCATCATATGTCCCCGGGTCCGCGCTTCGGCATCACGATGGGTCCGAGGCCGTTGCGCTCAATGCCTTCGGAGATCGGTGCCGCGGGTGCAACCGCCCAGTCGCGCGGACTGTTGAAGATGGCGCGGTCGCGTTCGTTATGGATGACAAAGACGATCTGGTTCTTCCACATATCGTCGAAGCGGCGTTTGGACATGGATCGCGTCCCGCGTGCGGGATCGCCGATGAGGACGCGATCATTCTTGTAGCCTTTAACAACGACGAAATGGTGGTAACCACGTTCGTCGATCAGGACGATGGCAGGAACGCCTTCCTCGTCGAGTTTCTCCAGGGGCACGGCATAACCATCCGCATCGAAGCCACGCGAGGCGAGGAACCGCTTTATATCCAGGAGGGAAAACCCTTCGCGCGCGATCTTCCGGCGATCGCCATTGGCGTACATCACGTCAAAGGCTGCCTGCTCGTCGATCGGGTACGCATACTGGTAAGTCAGCAACGTGGCGACGGCAGCGGAGCCGCAGCTGAAATCGTACTTCTGCCGGATCGTGTTGCGGAAGCGAGCCTCCTTGAGGCTCGTTAACTTCATCGGGTAGGACACGCTGGGGCTGGTCTGCACCTCGGCCTTGCTCGCCATGGCCACGGGGCTTCCCGCAAGCATGAGCGGGACAATACACAGGGCCAGGGCATATACCAGCTTCATTGCTGCATGGTCATGTGGACGATCGTTGCGTTCTGGATCAGTACGTTGTTACCCGTGTTCTGGATCACCGTATTGACGCCTGCCGAATTGCCGAACGCGCCACCGTCGAGATTGTTCGCACCATTGCCCAGGCTGAAGTTGCTGTTGTTCGAAACCGTTCCGTTGGTTTCCTGGGTGTTGAGGTTGTTGACGTGCGTATCGGTGCCGCCGGTCATGGTCTGCAATTGTTCAACGGGCGTCGCCGTGCCGAACGTCGGCGGTGGGTCACCGGGTGTTGTCGCGTTCGCTGCGCCGCTTGCCGACGCGACCACCATGGCGAGCGCCAGAGCTGCGTAGTGGGGGCGAAACATCATCATGGATGTTCTCCTGAGGCTGGGGATCCCCTTCGGTTACCACGGGGCGCCTTGGCAGCGCCCCGTGGGCTCTTGCTACTCCGTTGACGCTTACGGCGCGCCGGTGTTCACCGTGGCCTGGACGCTCACGCCCTGCTGGATGAACGAGTTCGCACCGACCGTGGCGGCGATGTTGCCGATACCGGCAAGGCCCGTGCCCGAACCCGACAGATCCACCATGCTCGAGTACGAGCCGGCGTTCACGTTGTTGGCGCCACCGGCACCACCCGCACCGCCGGCGCCGCCGGTGTTGTTCCCACCGGAACCCGCACCACCCGCTGCGCCAGAGCCAGCCGCACCGGATGCAGCCATCGCCTCGCCACCGGCGCCGCCGGTCGCTGCGCCGGCCGTCGCCGTCGGCGACGATTCACCCGCCGTCGATGACGCACCCGTGCTGGCCGAAGCACCGCCGGTATTGGTCGGCGAGCCGCCGGTCGCGGTATCGGCACCTGGCCCACGGCCGTTCGCACGTCCGCCTGCGCCACTGCCATTGCCGCCGTCGCCACTGGTGTCGCCACCCCAGGCTACGCTTGCGCCGTAGGCATCTGCACCGCCGCCATCCGCACTGCCGCCCACCGCGCCGCGAGCCCTGGCGTTACCGCTGCTGCCGCCATCGCCGCCGCTTCCGCCGCGACCGTTCGCACCCCAGGCATCGCCGCCGGATGCGCCACGCGCACCGTTAGCATTACCCGTGTTGACCGCGATGTTGCCGAGGCTGATGGCGGTATTACCGGTCACCGTGCCGCTGAGGGAAGTCGTGGATACGGCGTTGTAGGTGTTGAACGAACCCGTGGTGGTATTCGTCGTGGTATTCGTGTTCGTCGAGCTGTCGTTGAAGCTATCGGCATAAGCCTGGGACTTACGCTGTGCCGAAGGACCTGCGCCTCCGGTCTGGGTATCGTCGGCCATGGCCGGCAGCGCGAATCCGATGGCGAGGCAGATCGCCGAAGCGATGAGGGTCTTACGCATGGGAGAGTCTCCTGTGAGCGAGCGACGTGAACCCCTGTTTCTTTCCGGAAACCCAGACGTCCTGCCAACGTGCCGGGTCACTGGAGGGAGCAAGTTGCGTGCCTTCGGTCTTTCAGGGGGCGAGATCGCGCCGCAGCGCGGTTTGCGCGGCTTTCGCAAACTGAATGGATCGGTGCCCTTGTAAAGGGCCTGATACACGCCGTAACGCCCTTGGGGCGGCGGTCTCGCTGGCTGTCGCGGCAGCCTTTGCTGCGCCAGCCCTTGCCCTGCGGGCCGCCAACCCGGATGATTCGAACGATCGTTTGAACCGGAGCCGCCGCCCGTGTCCTACCCGCACCTCCTCGCCCCGCTCGACCTCGGTTTCACCACCCTGCGCAACCGCGTGCTCATGGGTTCGATGCATACCGGGCTGGAGGACAAGGCGGCCGATTTCGACAAGCTCGCTGCCTACTTCGCCGAGCGCGCGGCGGGCGGCGTCGGCCTGATCGTCACCGGCGGCATCGCGCCCAACCTGCGCGGCTGGCTGAAGCCGATGTCCGGCACGCTGGCCATGCCCTGGCAGGTGGCCCGCCACCGCAAGGTCACCCGGGCGGTGCATGCCGAGGGGGGCAAGATCTGCATGCAGATCCTCCACGCCGGCCGCTATGGCTACCACCCGCTATCGGTCGCGCCCTCGGCCATCAAATCCCCGATCACGCCGTTTACGCCGCGGGCCCTGAGCGCTGGCGGCGTTGAACGCACGATCAACGCGTTCGTGCGCAGCGCGAAGCTGGCCCGCGACGCCGGTTATGACGGCGTCGAGGTGATGGGTTCCGAGGGTTACCTCATCAACCAGTTCCTTACCACGCGCACCAACCAGCGCAAGGACAAATGGGGCGGCAGCGCGGAGAACCGCATGCGCTTCCCGATCGAGATCGTGCGGCGTATGCGCGAGGCGGTGGGCAAGGACTTCATCATCATCTACCGCCTGTCCATGCTCGATCTGGTGGATAACGCACAGCCGTGGGACGACATCGTCACCCTGGGCCAGAAGATCGAAGCCGCGGGTGCGACGATCATCAACACCGGCATCGGCTGGCATGAAGCACGCGTGCCCACCATCGTGACCAGCGTGCCGCGCGGCGCCTTCACCTGGGTGACCCAGCGCATGAAGGGCAACGTGGGCATCCCGCTGGTCACCACGAACCGCATCAACATGCCGGACGTGGCCGAACGCATCCTGGCCAACGGCGATGCCGACATGGTCTCCATGGCCCGGCCGTTGCTGGCCGATCCGGCCTGGGTGAACAAAGCCGCGGCGAACAAGGCGGTCTCGATCAACACCTGCATCGCCTGCAATCAGGCGTGCCTGGATCACGTGTTCGCCAACCGCAAGGCCTCGTGCCTGGTGAACCCGCGCGCATGTAACGAAACTGAGCTGAAGATCCTGCCCACGTCGACGAAAAAGCGTGTGGCCGTGATCGGCGCAGGCCCCGCCGGCCTCGCCGCTGCAACCACGCTCGCCGAGCGCGGCCATGCCGTGACCCTGTTCGATCGCGCTACGGAAATCGGCGGCCAGTTCAACATGGCCAAGCGGATTCCGGGCAAGGAAGAATTCCACGAGACGCTGCGCTACTTCGGCCACCGCCTGGATGCGACGGGCGTGGAACAGCGTCTGGGCACCGAGGCATCCGTGGAATCGCTGGCCGGTGGCGGCTTCGATACGGTGCTGTTGGCAACGGGCGTCATGCCACGTGGGTTAGGCATCGAGGGTGCCTCGCATCCGAAGGTGCTGTCGTACCTGGATGTCCTGCAGGGCAATAAGCCGGTGGGCGCGAAGGTGGCGATCATCGGCGCAGGTGGCATTGGGTTCGATGTGGCGGAGTTCCTGACGGAAGCGGCACCCTCCCCTACCACCGACGTGGCGCGCTGGTCGAAGGAATGGGGCGTTGACATGACGATGGCGACCCCAGGTGGCCTGATGCCGGCAACGCCTGAGAAGCCGGAGCGCCAGGTGTGGTTGCTGCAGCGTTCGGAGGGCCGCCCGGGCGCGCGCCTGAATAAGACGTCGGGTTGGGTGCATCGTGCGACGCTGAAGAACAAGAAGGTGCAGATGTTCGGCGGCGTGTCGTATGAGCGCATTGATGACGAGGGCCTGCATGTGACGATGGCGGGTGAGACGCATGTGTTGCCGGTGGATAACGTGATCGTGTGCGCGGGCCAGGAGCCGAACCGTGCGTTGCACGATGGCCTGGTGGCGCGTGGCATCGATGTGCGCCTGATCGGCGGCGCGGATGTGGCGGCCGAGCTGGATGCGAAGCGCGCGATCGACCAGGCAACGCGCCTCGCTGCGGCACTCTGACGAAAGGGCTCGCCTTCGGCTTCGCTCCAGTGAATCGGTTCGTTCGCTTTCGCGAATGCGTGTGCCCAGCGGCTTGCGTCGCCTAGCTCTGGTTGGCGTGAGGCCAAGAGCCGTCGGTGCCCACCCTCGCTGCTCAGACAGGTCCTCCGCGTTCGGTGCGGAATGCCGCTGCGCGGCATGTGTACTTATTTGGCCTACGGCCGCTCTCTTGTGCGGAACTCGCCTCGAGGGTGGGCACCGACGGCTCTTTTGACCCATGAGGTTGAGTGGCGGGAGAGCCGCGGCGTTGTCTGCGGGGAGATCCGTGCGTTCGGACACCTGCGGACGGACAGCGGCTTCGTCCGCGGACAGGGGTGGTCGTGTGACGTGGTTCGGCACAAACGGCGTCGTGGCGCCGTTTGTGGGCTGTCGGCGGGATTGGCACGGCGGATGCATCGTCTTGGGCAACGGGGCCTGGCCCCAATCGCCCCACCTCACGGAGCATCGCCATGAAAACTGAAACCTTCCTGCTCAAGTCCTTCTTCTTCGCGGCCGTGCTGACCTGCGTCTTGGCCATGGGTTCGTTTGTCACGGCCAGCCCGTCTCAGCTGCCGGCGACTGTGGTGGCCGTCGCGCAGTGATGGGTTACGGCGTCATCGCTGCGTCGGC
>Ga0157369_10000852_pt1 | contig 38894 bp, 24 predicted proteins | sample C25metaG_FD_113461 | JGI IMG/M metagenome (GOLD analysis project Ga0157369, IMG submission 113461) | Corn rhizosphere microbial communities from Kellogg Biological Station, Michigan, USA - C2-5 metaG | ecosystem: Host-associated > Plants > Roots > Rhizosphere > Soil | place: USA: Michigan... | reverse complement strand
TATTCAATCCGTACAGCTATCGAGCGTCGACAAGGGCAGCAGCGCCGACAGCGAGGTCGCAATCAGGCTTCGCATTTGGGGTGCGGTTGGAACCTCTATTCGGTCTCACCATGCTGTAGACAGCCAATAGAGTTCCATCCTTAGATGGACGCAACCCATTGATTTCCTGTTCTGGCGAGTCGAAGGCAAGTCCTTAAAGTTCTATCTCACAAAGACCTGAGACCCGTGACGACCGAATAACAGAGTTCTACCCGCAGCTGTCACAACTCCGGCGCCACCCCCAAGCTACCTCGCCCCCCCGCACAGTGCCTAGCGCAGAGGCGGCATTCAGGCAGAGGGGTTGCTCATCTGTGGCAGGTATTTGATGTCCACATGCACGAAGTCGGGCGCGTAGCCCTGCGTTGGCCGCTCCAGAGCCCTTGACCGGGGGTACCATCCAACTCGAAGTCGATGGTGGCACTTGGCATGAGCCGCTGAAGTTCGGGTCATAAGCGTTGGCGTAGACAGTACCTGGACTCCTGGCTCGGCATGCCTGCTTCAACACGCGTGCATAGCCGGACTTGCCGGTGCCGTTGCCACCGTAACCGTGGAAACAGCCCACCAGCTTTCAGACCTCTGTTGAGGCGAGGAGAGCCCGAAGCATAGCCGTGGCCGGAGCACCCAATCTGATTGTGGCGCGGCGCTCAATTTCGGCATAGTTGATTTCGCCATATTGTACGCGTATGGTGACACCTATGACCTATAAGAAAGCTCTGGCGGCCCTGCGAAACTGCGAGATCGAACTGCGAACTGCGCTCACCGCCGCCGCGCAGCAAGGCGACTACAACGCGGTGGCCCAGTTGACCGCATGGGCGCAAGGTGTGGCTGGGCTGGCAGCCGAAGCCGATCAGTTGGAGGACGGCGCGCCGGGCGGCGGCGCACCGATTGCTCCCCCTTCAGTACCAGCTACCAAGCCGGTATCCCGGCCAGCACGCACCAGCAAGATGACCTACCCGCGGTTTGCTCGAACAGAAGAGGTGCTCGTCAAGATCGGTTGGTCGAAGAAGGCCAAGTCGGAGTACGAGCACAAGGCACCGGTGGCACTGGCGCATCAGTTGGCCAGCGCCGCGGCCAAAGTGGGCGCGCGAGGCAAGGTGTTTTCGATCGAGGATCTGTCCAGCGCTTTGGCGGGGGCCGATGTACCTCCGACATATCAGCATTATGTGGTCGTGGCCTGGTGGAGGGATGCCGGCCTGATCGACCAGCACGGACGCAAGGGTTATTCCATCCCAAAGATCGGCGCCTTCGTGGCCAACGCCGCGCAACGCCTGGACGCCCTGCCTCGACATGGGAGCTGATACGGATGTGCGTAATCGATCAGTGCAATCGTGTAGAACTGCTGCGCGACCTACTACAGGCCGATACCCCGACAAAGATTCGGGCGCTGCTTGCGAAGCTACCCATTGCCCCCGAGGGCAGCGAGTATTTCGACAGGGACGACCCGAAGCGCAAGTGGGTCCCTGGCAAACTACATTGGGTTCCGGTAGGGATGCAGCGGGGCAACGCAGGGCGGATTCAGTTGGCTAACGCTGGCGAAAATCCTCTGGCGGAGCGCCTCGTTAATGCGATGGAAGGGCTCATCGAACGTGCGCGCCAGCGCGAACTGCTGACCAACCCCAGCGCTCCGATGCCGCAGTCCCCCCGCGAAGCCGTAGAGCGCTACTTCAACATCCCGCCGCTCGACCAAATCCTCGAACGCACGCCGGAGTGGGAGCGCGCCCGTGCGCTGAGCAAGTTAATCCGGCTGCGAGTGTCGCGCCCCAAGGGGCAAGCGAAAGATCACTTCACCGTGAGAATCGAAGACGAGGGCATTGGCCAAACTCCCGACCATGTGCACAAGACGTTGTTGTCACTGAGCAATAGCAGCAAAGGCGATAAGCCATACATGATCGGCGTCTTTGGGCAAGGTGGTTCATCGTCCTACCACGGCACGCGTGACCATTCATGGCTAATCAGCCGGCGGGCGCCCGATGTGCATGGCGGCGAAAACCAAGGCGCAGGTTGGTCGATCGTCAAGCATGTTTTCCCTAAGGATCGCCGCGACCCGTACTACGCGTACCTAGCCATGGACGAAGAAGGAGCCGTTCCCTACTTCACCGCCGAGGTGGCGGACGCGGCGAACCTGGCCCACGGGTCGACCTTTACCCACATCGACTACGACTTGCAGCACACAGGAGTCTCGGTTGTCCGCAACTTGTACCCAGCCATGAACCACCTGCTGTTCAACCCCGTGCTGGGGTACGAGCTCTACAACCAAGGCGATCGCCCGGATCCAATGTTTGGCAACGCGTACCGCCTCACTTTCAAAATCAACCGAATCCGCAAGCAAGGTCAGTCTGACGACTTCGTCGACAAGACTTTTGGCCCGCAGCGCATGTGAGCGAGAAGAACATGGACACGATGGACAGTCTGGACAAGGTCTTCGAAGGTGAAGTTGACGAGCTGGGGACGATCACAATTCGTGTCGTCGTGCTGCCGCGGCAGTCGGTGGAAGACACTGACCTGCCCTCTACCCCGGACGACCCCGGCGCCCCCAGCGAGGACGAAACCGACGACAGCGAACAGAAGCGCCCCATAGACTCTTACTTGGAGTCGTCCAAGCGCGGCAAATGGGTTGTTGTCTTTCTCGTCAACGGTCAACGCCAGCACCAGTTGGATACGATGCTGGTGCAGAAAGACCTTGGCCTGAAATACCTACGCAATCGGATGATGGTCATGATTGACGTCGATGGCTTGACGCAGCAAGCACTGGCGAGGTTGATGAGTGGCGCTCGTCAGAGTTTTTATCAAGGGAAGGTGTACTCCGCTCTGCTGCAGCGCCTCATTCATACCCTCAAAGGAGATCCCGATTTGCTGCGCCTCGAGGACGCGGCGGCACAGGCCGTCGCAAGCCTAAAGACCGGCGATCAAGCAGTGAAGGCCGCCTTGGACAAACTCATTCACGAGCATGCCTCGCAGGGCAACAAGCGTGAGGGTGAAGGCGCCGCAGGGGCTGCGACGCGAGGAGGGCTGAGCGGACCGTTGCGGCAGCGCATGGATGTGATTGTGGAAGGTGCCAGCGGCATGCTGGCTGAAGGACCGACCCTGCGTTTGGCGTGCGAGAGTTCCGCCGTTCGCCTGTTGCCTGATGAGGAAGCGCTGCTGGAGTACGCGCTTCACCCTGCGAGTGAAACTAGGATCACCGCTTTCCAGCTGGAAGTGACTCCGTCGATCCCAGATCTGGTGATTCGACATGAGGAGCGGCCGCATGGGCGTGTGGCCGTGTTGCTCTATCCTTCCCCGACGGATGACTCGGAGCCCAGCTATCCCATTCGGGCGACGCTCACGGCCACCGCGCTGGTTGAGGGAAAGCCCGAGCCGCGCGTGTTGGCGACGCGACTCACGATCGCGCCGGCCTCTAGCCAACAGCCCAAGGCTCCGCCGCCGCCGCCAGCGTTGTTGGAAACCCCTACGTTCATGCGACTGGTGACGCGACAGCCGATCACGCTTGTTGCCGGGGGCCCAGCCACCCACGTGAAGTTTCAATGGGATGGCCATGACGAGTTGCTGCGGGGCGCGCGAGCGCCGTGGACACCTAGGCTGTACCCGGTCGGAGGTACGAACGACAACGTGCCATTCGCGACGTTTTCTTGGCCCAAGAATGGACGGTTCGAGCTCGTTCTGCCCGTGCCACAGGATGCCAAACCTGGGGCCACCCACTCGTGGCGCGTGGAACTGGTGGGGCCCGAAAGCCGAACACTCACGGTGTCCTTCAGCACTGTGATCGTCGAGGCGCCGGCTCCGCGCCAAATTGTGGCCGAAGTCACCGGTGGGCGGGAGGATCACGAGAACTACATCATCAAGTACCTCCAGCGCGAGAATTGGAGCAGCGCCCAATGCTTCGAGCATGAATGTTGGACGGCCAACGATTCAGGCGCTTTTGAAGAGCCGAAAGGCGAGCGGCCTCTCACGCTCTACATCAACATGGACTACAAGCCGCTGGAAGACTTTGTACAGGACCAGACGCGACGCCAGATGTCCGAACAGACGGTGGCCAATCGAAAGAACCGATACACCACTCACCTCGGCTACCACTTGTATCAGATGTACTTGGCGACTCGTGGACATGCCGCGCCGTCACCCTCTGAGGAGGAAGGGCCGCCGGCACTGAGCGAGGAGGGCATGCGACACGAGATTTCCCGTGTGGCTACAACGCTTCTCCAGCTGATGGAGCGCGCCTGACGTCAGACTGCTTCGTGGATGAGCAGAACCTCGCGCGAGGATGACGTGTTGCCCTGCACCGTGGCGTGCCATTTCCGACTTGGGACACCACGCCATGTACGATTTCGTCGTTCGCGGATTTCTTGGAAACCTGCGGCTTCCATGGTGGCCAGGTAGCGCCTGAGTTGAATCCTAGGCTCGTTGAACGCGATGAGTTGCGCCATGATTCCGCCGTGCTCCATTACGGCCCGTGCGCCGCGCAGAGTCCTTAAGGCCGACGCGAAATAGCCGTCGAGGTTTTCGCGCGAAGAGAAGGCGTAGTACGAGGCCCCCTGGCCGTCGAATCGGTTCGCGATCCAATATGGCGCGGGGCTCTCTCGTCGCCCGTCGACTTGCCACCGGTGGTAGAGCACGTGCACGCCGGGGTATGGTGGGCTGGTGACGACCAGCCGGGCGCGCCGACCTCCAGCGAACACCGGTAAGTCAGCCAATTGCGCCGCATCGGCGTTCGACAGGATGATTTCAGCGGGACGTACGCCGCTGAGTGCGTCGGCGTAGTCCTGTACTCCCTGCAGCATTCGATGCGCATCAATTTGCAGTCGTTCGCGAAACTCCGCCGTCGTCGTAGCGCAGCGACGGCCATCCAATGCCCACTGCGCCGTGTTCAACACCACACACCGCGCAAAATTCTGAACCCGATCGCCTGGCAAGCCGGTGATCGAATCCAGCGCTGAAGCAATTAAGCGCTTGAGGTAACGCGCCCGCGGTAGTGACAGGTTGTGCGCACGCTCACTCTCAAGCAACGCATCGATCTGAGGCGATGCATCACGAGTGCGTAACGTGGGCACAACCGCCAGCGCCCAGTGCGCGGCCACACTTCGCTCTTCTGGTGAGAGTGCCGACGTCTTTACGCCTGCCAGGAAGTGGGAAAGCGCGTTGATGTCGTTACCGACAACATCCCGCCCCTGTCGCGCCGCTTCGACGACCACTGTCCCCCCGCCCATGTAGGGGTCCAGCACTAGGTCGCCTTGAGCGGAGAATTGTTCGATTGCGCGACCGGCGAAGGTTGGCGAGAAACGTGCTGGGTATCGGTAGAAGTCATGGGTGAGGCCGCTTACGTGACCACGATCACGCGCCGCACTGGCGACCGCGGAAAGCGCTTGTCTATCGACCATGGTTCGCGCCCTCCCTTGCTCGGTAGTCGCGGCGTGGGGCTCGCTGCGTTCTTTCATAGTGCAGTCTCTCCGATCGCGACGGCAGGCGGGAAGCCCGCTTGCTTTAGAGTAACATTTTATAGAAACTGTTACATATGTCAACACTAGCGCTGCCCCGCCATCTGCAGGCCCTGCTGTCGTCCGAGAGGCCTCGGTCACCGCGCAATGCGGCGATACTCGATCTTGCGGCACTCAACGGTTTCCGCGCTTCAGAGATCGTGGCGGTGAATCGCGAAGACATCGATCTCGCACAGCGGAAGATCCAGCGTCGGCTGCGTGGCCGGTCATACTGGCAACCCTTAAATATGACGCGATGGGAGTCATGGCAGACGCTGTGCGCCGCGGAATCTGGCAATAACGCTCCGTTGTTTGTGAGTGCCAGGAGTGTCCGCCTGACACGAATCGATGTCTGGCGCGTCTTGCGTCAAATCGGTCATGAGGCGAAGCTCAGGTCGCCGCTCACTACCCGCGGCTTGCGCCAGGTCATTGGCAAGACCCTTGCGGCGAAACACGAGCAACGGGCCGAAACGACTGCCGCTGCCTTGGGCCTGGCTTATCTCAATGGTGTTCAGCGTTACTACGCCACTCCCGACTGGTCGGACTACCCGAAAAATGAGGAAGGATCTTCCTAGTGCGGCGCCGACGTTCCGCCTTGAGTGGCCGTTGGAGCCTGGGGTTACTAACTGTGCGGCATCGTATCCCGGAGAGCAGGTGACGACTCCACTGTTCCTCGACTGCGAATGGGCTGCCGTCGTTGGTGAGGTCGCCACTGGCCGTCAGGATCACGTTCTTGCCGGCAATGGTGGCGCCACTCGCCGCGAGGTTCTTCGCATCGGCCGCGCTCAGGTACACCACCGGCTCCAACACCTGGTGCCCGCCCACCGTCACGTTGACCAGCTACACGATGTCCTGGGTGAGGCTGGCCATCTGCTCGGGCGTCAGCGCCACGCCCACCGACAGGCCGAACTGCTTGGCCACCTGGGTGGCGTTGTTCATCAGGCCGCGGTATTGATCCAGCGCATCGGTGTTGTCGGCCAGGTAGCGGCGGCCGGTCAGCGACGTGATCTGGTCCAGCACCTGCTGCTGCTCGTAGAAGCCGTCGCCCAGGCGCTGCTCGGTCTGCGCAGGGCCGATGTCGACCGATTGCAACAGGCTATCGGTCACCGATTAATTCCCTACTCACCTTTTCTCATGTTCGCGGCCCGGCAGGAACGGGCAATACACGAACCGGCCTCATCTTCACCATGCCATCAGGCAAAGTGATAAGTTGAGTTGCTGTAATGAAACAACTCGTCATCATCCAAGCTTCCGGCCCCTGCCCAGTGACGACACTTATTTCATAGTCCTTGCCAGCATCAATGTGGATATATGCCGCCACTTCGCAATGGGAAGCAACGCGCGATGCCGAAGATGGCACGCGCGTAATCTCCGAGCGGGCCAGCACATCTTGATTTCCTACCACATAATATTCATTGTTTCCCGGCCATCCAGATGCACCCTTTGGCATCCCCAAATCCGACTTTCCGGGATAAAATCCACTTCGGGCATAGAGCGTCCCCTTCTTGCCATCGGGCTGCGTCACCTGAACCGTGAGCTCACCGGCAAAAGCCGCCAAGCGCACCCTCGCTCTCGGCCCGCTCGTAGGCTGTTCTGCGGTTGGCATCATCGTGGCGCACGAAGCCAGAATAATAAGGACGGGCGCAATATACAGTGACTTCTTAAATACCATGGTTTTATATTCCGTTGTTATGCAGCAAGATCCATACAGCTGCGTCAGCGGCTGACTGAAACCGCCAACTGCCGTCATGTACCCATAACCGTGCTTGCTCAGCGACGTTGCTCATGGCGGTTACTGCACTGCCTTACAGACTGCCCAACCCCGCTTTCCCCTCGACGACGAGCTTCAAATCCTGAAACTCCAGCGCCTCTTTCAGGTTCTGAAACATCTGCACGCGCTGCTCCGGAGGAATCGGCACCGATGATCCATCCCAGTGATCGAATGCGTTCGAGTACACCCGGATCGCATACAACCCGCCGACGCGACTATCCTCAACATCCAAGGTTATTACCCTGCCATGATCCCGGTATTCAGCAGTGAACTGGCCAGTAAATTGCACAGCAAAACCCCTGTCACTCTGCACTCCCTGCTTGTTCAACCAGGTAAACATGTCAGTTCCCTCCACTGCCGAAAATATAACGTGGCTGTAGCTGCAACGGATCGATGCCGGTGACATTGGGATTGGTCAGCAAGGTGGGCACCTCGATCTTCTGATAGAAGCTCCACGGGCCTACCTGACCTAGCACCGCGCGCACCTGACCACTGGCCTGCTCGGCTGCCGATTGCGATACGGCACCCCAGATTTGGTTGACTTGGGGACGAGTAAACGGCGAGGTCGCTGGATCATACAGTTTCATACTGTTGAGCCAGCTACCACCCGGCGTCATTTCCAACGTCGTACCGCCGTTAGCCATCGCATAAGCTTCGGCCTGCGTAGCTCCTGTTGTCCCCAACCCCGACCACAGAATGTAGCCGTCCGTCGGTGTGACCAATCCCAGCGCATTGGCTTGATCGATCACCTGTTGCGGAGTCCACCCCTGTAGCGGATGCGCACCAGCCGACGCCGTCGGACTCGTGCTACCTACCACATTGTCCTGCACCAGGTTGACAGTCCCCGCATTTCCCGCTGGTGCCGCGGGAGTCATGGCCATGTCGCCCGCCACCATGAAGAATACGCCACCGATCTGCTGGCCGATGACATAGCCCTGTTGCACCGAAGCAGGCTGCCCCGTCATCGACGTCGGCGTGGACTGACCCGGTTGGAAGGGAGTGAAGGGATTGTTCGTGTTCGCTCCTTCGTACTGATCCAAGTACGGGGCCACAGCGCCGACCGCGCCCTGCACTGCGCCCAATCCATACTGCGCCACAGAGGTGACCGTGGGCGACGTATAAGACGGCGTGGTGAAGGCATACCACGACGCCTTCAAGTCGTCCCATGTGCTGAAGGTCTCCGATCCACCAAAATAGTTCGAGCTCAGCAGCTTCTGATCCGTCTGCTGCACGCCGCCCAACAGCGTCGGCACACCGCTGTCATCGGTAAACGCCTCCATCTGCCCCATCCGTTGGAGGCACGCCGTACTGCCCGCATTGGCCGCACAAGCACTCTTCAACGCCTGATCGTTCTGCAGTGACTGGGCCTGCGCCGTCGCTACCGCCTGCTGACACGTGGGCGAGTTGCTGCCGCCTTGACACGCTTTCACCACTGCATCGATCTGCGGGTGAGTGAGGTAGTTGTACTGCGTGCCGGCCAATGCCGTGGACGCCCCCGCACCGCCGCCGACCAAGGCGCCCACCAGCGTGCTGCCGAGCAACACGCCGCCGCTCCCGTAGTTCGTCAGGTACGGGATCGACGCTTCGCCAGCACCTGCGCCCACCGCCCCTTGTAGCGTATTGTCGCCGCCCAGCGACGCCACAGCACCGCCCACGAGGGTGTGCAGCAGCACTTCATTCGTACCGCCGGCAGCCCAAGCGGCTTGCTGCGACGTGTCGCCATTGGCATACGCCTGACTCTCCTTGTAACTCGCCAGATCGCCGACCGCGGTCATCCCCACCTGCCCCGCCACCTGCGCCAACTGCTGGTTCTCGGCGATCTTCTGCGGATCGAACTTGTTGGTCAGCCCGTTCGCATTGTTCAGGCTGGCGTTGCGGCTCAGGTCCGCCAGGTTCTGATTCGGGGCATCGCGGGTGACGATGGTGCCACCGGCGATCGCCGCTTGCGTGGTGCTGCTGGCGTTGCTGCCCTGCGGCATCGCCAGGCCGGTGAGCCCGGCCAGGCCCGCCATGCCGCCGCTGCCCACGCTGACGCTGGTGGCACTGTACTTCGCCTCGTTCTGCAGGTTGCCGTAGCTCAGCGTGCCGGTGTCCAGCAGGTTCTTGCCTGGATCAGCCGTGCTGGCGATTGCCGCGCCCAGCAGATTCGTGTTGCCGCCCACGTGGATGTCGAAGCCGCCACTCCCCGCGCCGATCCCGCTCATCTGGGTCACGCTTTTGTAGTGGCTGTCCATCTGGCTCAAGCTGAAGCTACCGCTGGCGCTGCTGCCCATGCCGATCACCACTTGCCCCGCCGCCTGCCATTGCGTGCTGGCGTAGTCGTTGGTGTCCTGCTCGCTGGCGATGTCCAGGTTGTGGCCGATGTCCGCCAGCACGGTGTTGCCCTTGGCTTGACCGCCCTGGATCGTGGCGTCGTTGCCGGCGATCATGGTCAACGTGTCGGCGGCATTCACCACCGTGTCGGTGTGGGTGGTGCCGTTGCCGTGGGCCTTGCCCTGGCCCAGCGCGGCCTGGGCATAGAAGCCGAAGCCGCTGCTGCCGATGCTGATGCCCACGCCGCCGCTGGCGTTGCTGTTGTGGTTGGTGTCGGTGTGCTGCTCGGCCTGGCTCAAGAGGTTGAGGTCGTGGCTGGCGGCCAGCGCGACGTTCTGGCCGGATACCTGGCTGCCGATCACGTTGAGGTCGCCGTTCGTCGCCGCGATGGTGACGTTGCCGTTGCTGCGGATCGCGCTGCCGTAGGTGGTGTCGTCGTGCGTGTGCGTTTCGCTGCGCGCGGTGCTGCCGGTGATGCCGACCTGCAGGTTGATGCCGCTGCCGCCGTTGTTGTCGCCCTTGCCTTGCGCCAGGTGCGGGTCGGACACCGCGTCGCCCAGGGTCTGGGCGCCGCTCTCGCCGTTGGTCAGGCCCAGGCCGCGGGCGGCACCCGGCGAGTACAGATCCTGCGCGGCCTGCATGGTGTACAGCGCCTTCAGCCGCGAATCGCTGCTCTGGCTGGCGCCCTGCGCCGCGCCGTACACCGATTGGGCCACCGACACCGCGCCGCCGCTCAGGCCCACGTGGATCCCGCCGCTGTGCACGCTCTGCGTCTGCGTGGTGTCGGTGCTGCCCACCGCCGCGTCGATGGTCACGTTCTGGCCGACGATGGTCGTGGCCGTCTGGCTCAGCACGTCGCTGCCGGTGATGTGCACGTCGTGGCCGGCAGTGAGCGTCACCGCGCCGTTCGTGCTGCCGACCAGGCTGCCGGTATAGCTGACGTCGTTGACGGTGTTGCCTTGCTGCGTGGTGCGGTTGCCGATCAGTGCGCTGAAGCCGCCGCCGTTCATCAGGCCGGTGCGGCTCACCTTGGTGCCGTCGCTTTCGCTGTAGGTGTCCTTGCCCGCATTGAGCGTGAGGTCGTTGCCTGCGGCCAGGGTCACGTCATGCGTGCCGGCGATCTGCACCGCCGTGCCGGTGAGGTCATGGCCCGCCGCCACCGTCACCGTGTCGCCACTGAGCGTGCTGCCGATGCTCCAGGTCTGCGCCGTGCTGGTCTGGCTCGTCCGGCTGTACTGCTCCGGGTCCAGCGAGCCGAAGCGGGTGGCGCTGGTGTTGAACAGGCTGGAGCTGGTGTGCGTCTCGTCGTGCTCGCTGGTGTGCGTCTGCTCGCCCGCGCCCAGGGTCACGTCGTGGCCGGCGCTCAGGGCCAGGGCGTTGGCGGCTTCGAGCTGCGCCGCCTGCGTGGTCAGGTCGTGGCCGGCTGCCAGGGTCACGTTGTTGCCGCTCACCGTGGTGCCGATGGCGTAGCTGTCGCTGGTCGCGTCGTGGGTGGTGGTCTTGCTGCTGGAGAGCAGGCTGCTGTGGGAGGTGACCGTGTCGCGGGTGCTGCTGTGGTCTTCCTGTGCGGCGTCGAGGGCGAGGTTGTTGCCGGCGGTCAGGAGGACGTTGCCGTTGCCGCTGGCAAGTTGCCCGGCGGTGGCGGTGAGGTCGTGGCCCGCGGCGACGGCGATGCCGTGGGTGCCGGTGAGCGTGGTGCCGCGCACGGCCTGGTCGGCCTGGCCGGTGGTGACGACGGTGTGGCCCTGGATACTCTGGGTCGTGCGCGTAGTGCTGTCAGTGACGGCCTGCAGGTTCACGTCGTTGCCGGCGGCAAGGTTCAGCGTGGTGCCGGTGAGCTGGGCGCCCTGGCTGGCGAGGTCGTGGCCGGCCAGCAGGGTCAGCGCACCGCCGGCCTGCACCGTGTCCACGGTGTGGGTGGTGGTTTCGAGGCTGTTATGCGGCGTGCCGATGCGGTTCGTGCTGCCGGTAGCCAGCAGGCCGAGGTCGCGGCCGGCCAGCAACTGCGCATCGCCGCCGGCGCGGATCGCCGTGGCCGTGGCCGTGAGATCACGGCCCGCCGCCAGGCTGAGATTGGCGCCGGCCGCCACCGGAGCCGTATCCAGCGCCAGGTCGCGGCCGGCGCTGATCGACAGGTTGCCGCCCGCACGGATGCCTCCGGGGAGCGCGAGGTTGGTCAGGGCGACAGGGCCCATGGACGATCCCAGTCCGGCCAGGTCCACCGCACCCAGGCTCTGTGCCACGCTCACCCCGCTCAGCACGTCGTTACCGGCCACCAGGCCCACGTTGCCACCGGCCTGGAGGGTGCCGCCGTTGAGGATGTTCTGCGCGGCGTTGATGCTGAGGTCGTTGCCGGCACTGATCGTGCCGCCGTTGAGCAGGTTGCTAGCGGTGAGCTGCGCGTTCTGGCTGGCGGCGATGCGGCCGTTGTTGGTGATGTCGCCGCTAGCCGTGAGGATCACGTTCTTGCCGGCAATGGTGGCGCCACTCGCCGCGAGGTTCTTCGCATCGGCCGCGCTCAGATACACCACCGGCTCCAGCACTTGGTGCCCGTCCACCGTCACGTTGACGAGCCACACGATGTCCTGGGTGAGGCTGGCCATCTGTTCGGGCGTCAGCGCCACGCCCACCGACAGGTCGAACTGCTTGGCCACCTGGGTGGCGTTGTTCATCAGGTCGCGGTACTGGTCCAGCGCGTCGGTGTTGTCGGTCAGGTACCGACGACCGGTCAGCGACGTGATCTGGTCCAGCACCTGCTGCTGCTCGTAGAAGCCGTCGCCCAGGCGCTGCTCGGTGAGGGCGGGGTTCAGGCCCAGCTGCTGCAGCAGGTAGTTGCTGCTGATGAAGTTGCTGTACTGCGTGAACTGCGGGTTGGTCTCCACCAGGAACTGGCTGCCGGGCTGCACGTTGATGGTGTACAGGCCGGTCTGCGGAAGACGCACGTTGGCGTTGGGGCCGACCAGGGTGGCGACCACTTGCGGTGCGGCGGGCGACGTCGCACCACCCGAAGCGGCAGGCGCGGTGTGCCCGGCCGCGGGAGCGCTGGCCGCTGCTGGTCCGAGGTTCGGTGTCGACGTGGTGCCCTGCGCCGGCGCACCATCGATGGTGCGTGCCGTCGCCAGACCCAGCGAACCGCCGCTGGCCTGCCCGGGTGCGCTGCCCACGGCCACGCTGCCCGCGCTGCCGCCCGTGCCGCTGGCAGTGGCGACCGTGCCGGCACCGCTGCCGCCAACGGTTTGCGCACCGCTGTTCGAACCCAGGCCGATCGCCGCCTGCACGGGCTGACCACCCGCATTGACGACCGTGTTGTTGATGGTCTGCGCCGTGATCGACACCGTGTTGCCGGCCGTCATGCTGGCCGCCAAGCCCGTGCCGGCGTTGTAGGTGACCCAGCTCGGCGCCGCGCCCGGGGCCAACGAGATCTGCTGCCCGCTGGTGGTCGTGCCGTAGGTCCACCAGCCGCCATCGATCCAGGTGCGGGGACTGTTCTGCAGGTACTGCCAGGCGGTCTGATCCTGGGTACTCTCCGTCACCTGCGCGGTGGGCATCCAGGCCACGTTCTGCACGATGGCGGTGGACGTATTACCGCCACCATTGCTGCCGTTCTGGCCGTTGATGATCAGATTGTTGCCGGCGGCGATGGTGGACTTGTCGTTGAGCACCGAGCCATTCAGCGTGATGTTTCCACCGGCCAGCAACTTGCTCTGCGCACTGGCCGCCAGCAGGCTCGTGACCGACGTGACCGTGTAGGTGGAGACGGACTGGAAGGACACCGGCGCGCCCACGCCGTTTGGGTAACCCACGCAACGGCCGCTGTCGCTGTCGTTGGTGTTGCAATACGCCGTGGCCTGCGCGAACTCGGCACTCCCGATCACCTGGTCCGCGGTCACGTTGGGCGGCTGGTGATTGGGATCGGTGTCCGTGGACAGGTAACGCGCGAGCGCCGCGCCCGTCGCGGTGTTCTGCGCCTGCTCCGCAGCCGTCAGATTGACGGTGGAGGTCTGGAACACCCGTCGCTGGTTGGTGAACTGATTCGCGTTGAGGGTGATGCCGCCGTTGGCCTCGATGTCGCCGGAGCGGTTGGTGACGACCTGGCTGTAGCCACCGCTGGCGTTGGCGTCGATGGTCAGGTCGCCGAGAGTGAAGATCGTGGCGTCGCGGTTGAGCAGCGTGCCGCTGACGTACAGATTCATGCCGTTCGCGGCCGCGATCAGCGCGCTCTGGTACGGGTTGTTGCCGGTGGCCGTGCCGAGGTCGGCGCCATTGGTGAGCGAACCCGCCGTGACCGTCAGGCTGCCGCCAATGATGTTGGCGGTGTTGGTCAGCGATCCCGCGTTGAGCGTGATGGTGTTGCCTTCGATGCTGCCTTCGTTGGTGAGCGCGCCGCCCGTGGCCAGCACGGTGGCTGCACCGTTGAGCGTGGCGCCCGCGGCATTGTCGATGCTGGCCGCGTTGACGACGAGCTGGTTCACCGCCTGCAAGGTGGCGCCGGCGGCATTGCTGAAGTTGCCGCCCACGTTGAGCGTGAGGTTGCGGTTGGCGCTGAGCTGGCTGCCGGCGGCGTGGGTGTAATCGCCGCCCAGGGTCAGCGACAGATCCTGACCGGCAGCCACCTTGCCGAGGCCGGCGACGCTGCCCAGGCTCAGGCTGCCGCTCCGGTTGGTGGCGATCGTGCCGCCGGTGTTGTCGAGCGAGGCCAAGTTCAGCGACAGGTTGCCGCCCGACTGCAGCGAGCCTTGCGCGTTCTCCAGGCTGGCGCCTCCGTTGGCCCAGCCGAGATCGCTGGCGGCGTACACGCTGCCGGCGGTGTTGTTCAAGCTGCCGAGAGCCAGCGTGAGCGCCTGTCCGGCGACCAGCTTGCCGGCCTGGCTGTTGTCCAAGCTCGCAGCCGACAGCGTCACCGCCCCCTGGCCGCCCAGGGTGCCGCCTGCGTTGATCGCGTCTTGCGCCATGGCGAACGTGCTGGCGCCTTGTCCCGCGTTGGCGATGCGGCCAGCGGTGTTGTCGAGACTCGCCGCGCTCAGATTCAATAGGGCGGCACTGTCGCCGCTGCCGGCCTCGATATGGCCGCCGTGGTTGCTCAGCGCACCGCCGCTGGTGATGGTGGCCGTGCCCTGCGCCTGCAGCGCGCCGCCATCGTTGACGAGCGGGCCCTGCGTGGTCACGCCCAGCATGCTGCCGGCATAGACCTGGCCCGCATTGACGAGACTGCCCGCGTTCACCGTGGTCGCACCGTTGCCGCCGATGAAACCGCCGGCGCCATTGGTCAAGGCGCCGGTGGTCGTAAGACTCAACGACTGCGCATCGGTGACCTTGACGTAGCCAGCGGTGTTGTCCAGCGAACCGGCGTCGAGCAGCAGCGCGCCGCCAGCCTGGATCGTGCCGCCGGTATTGCTCAGCATCTGCGCGATGGTGAGGTCGAGATCGTTGCCGATCAGGCTACCATGCACATTGTCGAAACTGCCGGCCGTGGCCGTGACGTTGCCGGCGACGCTCAGCAGGCCGCCGTCGTTGCCCAGCACGCTGTTCGCCTGCAGCGCGAGCGCGCCGTTGCCCGCGATCTTGCCGCCGGTGTTGGTCAGGTCGCCCGTCGTCGTGATGCCGAAGGTGCCATTGCCGGCGTCCTGGATCGTGCCGGCGGTATTGTCGATGGCCGCCGCGTGCAGGGTGAGATTGTGCGCGTTCGTCGCCAGGGTGCCGTTTGCGTTGGCGAAGGCGCCGGCCAGCGAGAGGTTCAGGTCGGACGCGCCGGTCTGGATCAGCGAACCGTGACGGTTGTCCAGCGCCGCCGCCTGCAGCACGAGGGTCCCGGCGCTGATCTTGCCGCCTTGCGCAGCCGCCGCGCCGCCGTTGACGAGGCTGGCGCGCGTCGTGATCGCGACGGTGCCGTTGGCGGCCAGGTCGCCGCCGGCATTCGTCACGTTGCCTTGGTTGGCGGTGAGCGTGATGTTGCCGGCGCGCGTCTGGCTGTCGGTAAGGTCCACCGCGCTGCCGGCAAAGCGCAGACTGCCGGCCGCCAGCGACCGACCGTTGGCAGCCAGGTTGCCCGTGGTGGTGATGGCAAGGTCGCCGGTCGTTCCGAGGGTGCCGTCGCCCTGCAAGCCGGCGGCCAGCGTGCCATTGCCGCTCAGGCTCGCGGCCTGCAGGGTGACGTTGCCGTCACCGGCCAGCACACCCGTATTGGCCAGGGCGCCGCCGGTGTTCCAGTCGAGGGCGCCAGCGGCGTATGTCGTGCCGGCGTTGCTGGCGTTAGCTTGCGTGGTGACATCGAGCGCCGCACCACTGCGCAGGCTGCCGTTGTTGTCCAGGCTCGCCGCGATGAGGTTCACTCCCTGTGCACCGTAGACCGTACCGGCATTGCTCAGGCCGCCACCCAATTGCAGCGTGGTGAGCTGCGTACCGTAGAGCGTCGCACCGGCGGCATTGCCGACCGCGCCGGCGCCGTCGATCGCCAGAGCGCCACCGGCCTGTATCACGCCGCCGTTGGTGAGGAGCGAGGAGGTGTCCGCGTCGACATTCCCTGCGGCCAGCAGGGAGCCACCGGACTGGTTCGCCAAGGTGACATTGTGACTGATGCCGAGGCTGCCACCGGCCTGCAGCAAACCGCTGTTGACGATGCCGGCCGACTGCAGCGTGGCAGTGCCGCCACTCTGGATCTGGCCGCTATTGGTGAAGCTGCCCGCCGTGACCGTGAGCGTCTGGCCGGTCACCAGCTTGCCGCTGTTGCCCAGACTGCCGGTGCTGGTCAATTGCGTGGCGCCGGAGGCGCTCAGCGTGCCTTGGTTGGACAGCGCACCTCCCGCGATGACGAGATTGCCATTGTCGGCCTGAAGGTCGCCGCTGTTGTTGGCGTTTCCCTGCGCGACGAGGTTCACGCCTTGCGTGGCTTCCAGCCGGCCCGCATTGGCAAAGCTGCCAACCTGGTAACCGATGTTCTCGCCGCTGTAGACGTCGCCGGTGGACGCGGAGCTGAAGGTGCCCGCGGTCTGTACCGTCAATCCACCGTCGATGGCGTAAAGCTTGCCGCTGTTGGTGACATCCGCACCGCCGAGCAGGCTTACGCTCTGCTGCGCCTGGATGGCGCCGCTGCTGACGGCATTGCCCGCACTGGTCAGCGACAAGGTGCCCCCGCTACGCAAGGTGCCGGCATTGTCCACGCTGCCCACCGACAACGTGTTGGTGCGCGCCGCATAGAGCATGCCGGCATTGGTCAGCGCCTGACCCAGTGCGAGATTGACATCCTGTCCGGCATACAGCGTGCCGGTCGCGGCATTGGTGAGCGAGGTGGCCTGCGTCAGAGTGAAGTCGCTGCCCGCTTGCAATACGCCGGCGTTGCTGATGTTGCCGGTTTCGCCCACGGTGAGTGCACCGCCTGCGAGAAGTTGCCCGGTGTCGGCGTTGCTCAGCGTGGTGCCGCCGAGCACGGCATGGCCCTTGGCGTTGACCGTACCCTCGTTGTTTAGCGTGCCTGCGGACAGGGCGAGGTCGGTACCGCTCTGGATCTGCCCATGGGCCTGGTTGTCGAAACTGCCCGACGACAAGCTCATCGCCTGGCCACTGACCAACACACCGCTGTTTTGCGCGGCTTGGCCGACCTGCCATTGCAGAGACTGGTTGCCGCTCAGCGTGCCCGTATTGGTCAATGACGACGCACTGATCGTGATGCCGGACTGATCCGATTGCAGCGTGCCGCTATTCGCAAACGCACCATCTGCGGCGATGGTTACCGCTTGCCGCGCCTCGATGCCGCCGGCGCTGGTCACCGACGCCGCGCCGAGCGTGAGACCCTGGCTGCTGTAGATGTCGCCACTGCCCTGGTTGGTGAACGCGCCGCTCAGGGTGGCCGTCCAGCTGCCACCCAGCGCATAGAGCTTGCCGTTGTTGCTCAGCGTGCCGCCGCTCAGCGTCAATGTGCTGCCTGCCTCGACGGTGCCCGCAGTCATCATCTGCGCCGACGACATGTCCAGCGTGCTGCCAGCGGACAGGGTGCCCGTACTGTTGAGACTGCTGCTTGCATGGAGTGCGGCGTTGCCACCGGCGCCAAGCGCCCCCGTACTGTCGAGCGTGCCGACGGTCAGCGCAAGGTCGCCAGCCGTGGACTGCAGCGTGCCGCTGTTGGTGAGCGAGGCGGCGTGCTGCATGCCCAAGTTGCTGCCTGCCTGCAGCAGGCCGGCATTGCTCACGACACCGGTCTGGTTGAACGTGAAGGTGCCGGCAGAAAACCATTGCGCACCCGTCGCGTTCGTCAGCGCCGCGCCGGACAGCGTGGCGTTGCCCTTGACGTCGATGGTGCCTTCGTTGCCCAGTGTGGCACCCGAGAACGCGGCATCGGTGCCGCTCTGGATCTGTCCGCTGGCCTGGTTGTCGAACGCCCCCGACGACAGATTGAAAGCCTGGCCGCTGACCAGCACACCGCTGTTCTGCGCCGCGCCGTTCGTTTGCAGTTGCAGGTTGCGCTGTGCACTGAGCGTGCCGCTGTTCGTGAGGCTCGCCGCCTGCAGCGTGATATCGGCTAGATCGGACTGCAGCGTGCCGCTGTTGGTGAAAGCCCCCGCGAGGGTGATTGCATTACCCTGCTGTGCCTCGATGCCACCCGCATTGGCCAGCGAAGCTGCGGTCACCGTGACGTTCTGGTTGCCGTAGATGGCGCCGCTGCCCTGGTTGGCAAAGGCGCCACTCAAGGTGGCCGTCCAGTTGCCGCCTAGTGCATAGAGCTTGCCGCTGTTGGTCAGCGCACCGCCGCCGATGCCCAACGTGCTGCCGGCCTGCACCGTGCCTGCAGTGCTCAGGCTTGGAGCCGTCAGCGTCACGGCACCGTTGGCGACCAAGGTGCCGCTGGTAGTCAGGCTGGTGCCGGCATTCAGTACCGCATTGCCGCCGACGGCGAGACTGCCCGTGTTCTCGATGGTCGCGGCGGTCAGGTTGAAGTTGCCGGCGTCCGCCGACAGGCTACCGCTGTTGGTGGCATCGCCACCAACCTGCAACGCGAAGCCTTGTGCCGATTCCAGCTTGCCCGCGTTGCCGAACGACGCCCCAGACACGTTCATCGGGCCACCCGCATACACGCTGCTGCCGGAGGTGCCGGTGATCGCACCTTGCGCCTGCACGGTGAGTGCACCGCTTTGCGCTTCGATCTGGCCGCTGTTGCCCACGGTGCCACTGGCGGACAACGTGATCGCGTTGTTGCCGTAGAGCACACCCTGGTTCGTGAAGTCGCCACTACCGAGATTGACGGCTCCACCCGCGGCGAGCGTGCCATGGTTGAGCAGCGACTGCGCGGCATGGACTGTGAGATTGCCGGTGGCCGTGGTCTTGCCGGCCAGCATGACTTGGCCGGCGCTGGTGAGCGTCAGATCGCCATTCTGGGCAATGATCTCGCCCTGGCTGTTGACGCCCAGGCCCGCCTCGGTGCCGACCAGGCGGATCGCGTTGGCGTACATGCCGCCCAGGGCCGAGACGTCCAGCGCCACGCTGGGCGTCGCCCCCGTCGCGCCCAGCGGCTGGGTGGCCAGCGTCGCGAAATCGATCCGGTTGGGGCCGGTGACGACATTGAGCTGACGGGCCCAGACCCCTGCATTGATCGCCACGGCGCGCGCGAGCAGATCCACCTGGTCGGTCGAGCCAGCGGGCAGGCCCTGTCCGTCGATGGTGATTGTGCCGCCGGTGACGGCCAGCCCGCTGAGCGAGCCGTCCCCGGCGAACAGCGGCTTGCCGGTGGTCAGCGTGCCGCGCGGTGCATTGATGAAACCGCAGCCGTTGCAGCTGATGCCGTTGGGATTGGCCACCACCACCTGGGCCGCCCGACCCGCCACTTCCATTGCACCGTTCAACTGGCTGGGCGCGGTGGAGGTCACTTCGTTCACGATCAGCGAGGCTGCCTGGTTGGCGCCGAGGTTGGGATTGCCGCCGATGTAGCCGGCCAGTTGCGTGTTGCTGACCGTGCCGCTGTTGTTGAGGATCAGCCCGTTGCTGCCGACGTTGAACTGCTGGTAGGTGTTGTGCGACACGCCCGCGCCGTTGGGCGCGGCGATATTGACGACCGGCACGCCATTGGGTGCGGCGATCACGCTGGTGTGCGTGCCTCCGTCGGCGACCGTCTGCGCCTGGGCCGCTGGCACACCCAGCGCCAAGGTCAGCGCGGCCCACAGGGCATGCCGACGCAGGGAGCGCTGCCACGACACCGTGGTCGCCGGTACGCCCGTGGGCTTGCGCAAAGTTGCGTTCTTCATGGCATCGCTCCTCGATCCCTTCGGCCTGTCGGCGCCCTACCGCGCCATCCTTGCCGTGGCTCCGTGTCTCAGTAGGTGTAAATCCATTGCATGCCGGCCGTGGGGCGGCGCACCGGGAAACCGCGCGGCGCCTGCAACGGCCAGCCCGCGAACAGGTCCCAGCTCAAGCCCCAGCGCGTGCCGCGTACACCCAGCACCGCGCCGCTCAGGCTGTGGCTGGCATAACCGCTGATGGCATCGCCGCCGACGTGACCCACGTCCATGCCGCCGTACAGCAGGACGCCCGTACCGCCGAGCGGCAGGTTGAGCGTGTTGCGCCAGTAGTAACCATGGCGACCGGCGAGCACCGTGTTGCCGTCGTAGCCGCGTACCGTATAGCGGCCACCGAGGGTGAGGTCGTCCTCGGCATACAGGTGATCACCGGTGGCTTGTGCGTGCAGCTCGGACAACCACGCCCACGGCGTGGAGAACATCAGGAACGGCGTGCTCAGGCTGGCATCGAGCGTGGCGAAGCCGTAACGGTTGGTGGGACCGTCCGCGACGCTGGGGCGCCACGCGCCCCCTAGCCACGGCACGCCCCAGCGATAGGCCAGGCGCACGTCGAGTTGCGAGCGGCCGAGGTAGCGGCGCTGGATCAGCGCCAGTTCCGCCGAGGTCACCTGCCGATGCTGGGTCTGGATCTGCACGCTGTCGATATAGCTGCGCTCGTTGCGCGTGGCGACAGTCATCTCCAGCGAGGTGCGGCTGTGCGCATCGCGATGCAGCAGGCGCGTGGCGCTGGCCGCCGTGGTGCTCGATGTGCCCGTGTAGGCAAAGGTCTGCAGCGAGCCGAACACCGACTGGCGATAGGCGTAGTGCGACGAGGAGAGATTGAACGTCCAGTTGCCCCACGGCACGCTGTAGTTGACGTTGCCGCCGTGTGTCCCCTTCGTCGGGTCGAAATGGCCCAAGCTGTGCGTGTAGCCGACGCTCAGCAGGTCGTTGATGCCCAACGGCTGATCGATGGCAAGGGTGAGACCACCTTGCTCCTTGCCGGTGCTGTGCGCGCCGCTGTCGTCGAGGTTGGCGATGATTCGCCAAGGCTTGCCGCGCGCGACGGTGAGCACCAGATCGGAGGTGCCCGGCCGGATGCCGGGCGCGATATCGATCTTCGCGTCCTGCGAGGGCACGCGCTTGAGCTGTTCGAGACCCTGCTCGATCGCGCGCAGGTTCAAGACATCGCCGGGGCGGATCGGCAGCGCGCTGCGCCAGTCCACCCTGGCTGAACCCGGCGCGAAGCGCACCGCGCCCACCGTGCCGGCCAGCAACACCACGCGCAAGCGACCGCTGGCAAGGTTCTGTTCCGGAACCACCAGCCGACTGGTGACGTAGCCGCGCGCCAGCAGCAGATCCGATGCACGATGGGCCAGCAGGCGCAGGCCCTGCTGTCCCAGGCAGCGACCCCGGTAACCGTCGAGGTAGTTCTGCAGGAAACCGAAGTCCTCGCGGTACACGCCTTCCAATTGCACGGTATCGATGCGAAAACACGGTGTTTCCGCAGGAACCGTCGTCAGGTGGTAGTCGAAGGCTTGCCCCGCGGGCAGCCGTACATCCGGCGCCGAACGCAACGCCTCGCGCTGCTGCGCCTGACGTTGCGCACGCTCACGCTGCTCTTGCTGGGCCGTTGTCGTCTGGGCGTGCAGCAGGGACGGTGTCGCGCCTGTCGCCAGCGCCAAGGCCCATATCCCCGCCGCATGCCATCCTCGCGACGCACTCGCCCGCCGCCGCAGTGAATCCGCGGCATACCGCTTTCCATCGATCGCTTGCATGCGTTCCCTGTGATCCTTGTCGATCCTTGGCCACCCCTGTATCCACACCACCGTCCGTGTGTATGGCCTGGGCGATCGCCTCGCCCGCGATCATTTTAATCGAGCTTGCCGGCACTGTTCAGTAGGCATCCCCCTACATGCCGGCGAAAGTTCTTGCAACGCTGCAAGCACAAGTCCACGGCAGCCTCTGTGCAACGCCGCGTTCGATGGAAAGCGTGATCGAGACATCGGCCTTGGCATGGCCGGCGAAAACAAACGCCGGCCATGCTTTCGTGGAGGCACCCACTTGACCTCAGTGCGCGGTGGGTGCCTGCTTACCGGCCTTGCACCCGTCTTGCCATTCGTCGATCTGATCCATGCTGACGGCATCATCGACCCCAGCCTTGGCGGCTTCCGCATGATGCGCGTCCGTCCACCCTGGTCAGCCGCACTCCACCAACGCATCGCAATCCCTACCGACCATCCGAGCCTGCGTGTCGATAGCGGACGAACTTCGGTCTTCGGTCTCCATACCGCGAAGACGAAAAGACATACGCAGCTTCGTGCACTCATGCTGGCAAAGTAGCGCTCGGTGATGGCGCCGAGCCTCGTCGATCAAACCCGGGACCAGATCGGTTTCGCCGAGGTGACGAGCCAACCGCGCGGCCATGAGACATCGCGTGCGTTGTTCGACCAACGCATCTTCAACAGGCGTCCAAACGGTATCGAAGCTTGGATGCGAAGTGATGCGGACCATCCTGATAACGCTTATATCCTGATCGACGGCAGTGCACTTCTGGCACCGGACGATCGCATCCTAAGCAAGCCGCTCGCCCCCATACATCGGAGGAATCCGAAATCAAGGGAGACCGATGTCGTCATCGAACTTGGCGATCGAAGGCCGGACATCGGGCAAAAGCTCTGCTACTTTGGCCGGCAGGTTATCTATCGAACATTTCTCAGGCGTGGACAATCGCATCCGAGTGCTCCGGGAAGCCCGGGGGCTGTCGCTCGAAGCTCTGGCCACCGAGGCCGGCACCTCCAACCAACAAATCAGCCTGCTCGAGGCCGGGAAACGGCGTCTGACAGTGGACTGGCTGCTTCGCCTGTCGACGGCGTTGACCTGCCATCCTTGGGAATTGGTCGAGGACAATCTTCCGGAACGTCTCCGCCCCCAGGACCTCCGCCTGCTCGATCGATTCCGGGCGCTGTCGTTTCCACAGCAGGAGTCCTTGCTTCGGTTCCTGGAATCGCTCCCGATGCCTGCACCGCGCCGGCGTCAAAGGGGCACGGCGTCCGAGTAGCTCAATCTCTAAATGTTGGACTTGCTTGACTTTATCCAACAAAACGCCTAATCATCTACATCCTCTACGACGAGGGGATTCGTCCCGGGCGCACCCATGGGTCGACGGGGAGGGACAACGCATCAAAACAGCGATGGACGACCCATCCGGGCGGCCCAGTACGTGCGCATGTCCACCGATCATCAGCGCTACTCCACGGAGAACCAGCGCGAGACCATCGGCCAATATGCTGTCCAACACGACATGGCCATCGTCCGAACCTATGCCGATGAGGGCAAGAGCGGCCTGCACCTGGAAGGCCGTGAGGCCCTGAAGCAGCTCATCCACGACGTCCAATCCGGCGACTGCGACTTCGAAGCGATTCTGGTCTACGACATCAGCCGATGGGGGCGCTTTCAGGATGCCGACGAAAGCGCCTACTACGAATACCTGTGCCGCCGCTCCGGTATCCGGGTTTTCTACTGCGCCGAGCCCTTCGAGAACGATGGCAGCCCGATGGCAACCATCATGAAGAGCGTCAAGCGGGCGATGGCAGGCGAGTACAGCCGAGAGCTGTCGAATAAGGTCTTCCAAGGCCAATGCCGGCTCGTCGAACTGGGTTTTCGCCAAGGGGGCGTAGCCGGATTCGGCTTACGTCGGATGCTGCTGGACGAACGCCGAGTGCAGAAAGGTACCTTGCGCTTCGGGGAACAAAAGAGCCTGCAAACGGACCGGGTGATACTCGTACCGGGCCCGGACGACGAGATCGCAACGATCCAGTACATCTACAACGCATTCCTGCAAGACGGGAAAGCGGAACAAGCCATCGCCGACGCGCTGAACGCGCGGAACATCCGTAGTGACCATGATCGCATCTGGACACGCGGCACGGTCCATCAAGTCCTGACGAACGAGAAATACATCGGCAACAACGTCTACAACCGCACGTCGTTCAAGCTCAAGCAGCATAGGGTACGCAACAGCCCCGACATGTGGATACGGCATGATGGCGCCTTCGAACCGATCGTCTCCCCAGAGCAATTCAACTGCGCCCAGGCGGTCATCGCCGCCCGGTCGCAGCGGATGGACGATCTCACCATGCTGCAACTCCTTCGTCAGCTCTATGATCGAACGGGAGTCCTTTCGGGACTGCTGATCGATGAACAGAAGGAGATGCCCTCCAGCAGCGTCTACCGGACTCGGTTCGGCGGCCTGGTACGTGCCTACTCCCTGGTCGGTTTCCGGCCGCGCCGCGACTACCGCTACCTGGAGATCAACCAGGCCTTGCGCGACATGATGCCGGAAGTGGTGGCAGAGATCATGGCGGGTCTGACAGGCGCCGGGGCTTGGGTACGTCGCGACGAAAAGACCGGCCTACTGACCGTCAACGACGAGTTCACGTTGTCGATCGTCATCGCGCGTTGCCTGCAACTCCCCAGCGGTACCTTCCGTTGGCGGCTGCGGTTCGACACCAGCCTGGCGCCCGACATCACCGCCGTGGTTCGTCTGAGTGCCAATCAGCGAACGCCGCTCGATTACTACCTCTTCCCTCACATCGACCAGCCCTTGCGCCCCTGCCGGCTGGCCGAGCAGGACAACGAGGTCACACTCGATGCTTATCGGTTCGACGCGATCGATCCGCTGTACGCGTTGGCCGAGCGACATCCCCTGCACCATGCGGCTTGACGTGGAGACCGGTCATGCGCCCCATCGAAATGATACCGATCGATCAAATCCAGGTGCTCAACCCTCGCGCGCGAAACCACCGACAATACCGGGAGATCGTGGACAACATCGACAAGATCGGACTGAAGCGACCGATCACCGTGAGCCGGCGGGACCCGTCGGAGAAAGGTATCGCGTATGACCTGGTCTGTGGGCAGGGGCGCCTGGAGGCCTATCAGATGCTGGGAAGAGCCGAGATCCCGGCCATCGTCGTTTCCGCTCACGAGGAAGATTGCCTTGTCATGAGCCTCGTGGAGAACATCGCCCGTCGCCAGCACCCGGCCATTGAGCTGATGCGCGAGATCGAGAGCCTTCACCGACGCGAGTACAACGAAACGGAGATCGCCGACAAACTTGGTGTGACCGCCTCTTGGGTCAGCATGCTGCTCGGGTTGCTCGAGCACGGCGAGGAACGTCTCGTGTCGGCGGTCGAAACCGGGCTGGTCCCTATCAGTCTTGCAGTGAGCATTGCGCGAAGCGACGACGCCGAAATCCAGGAAGTCCTGGCCAACGCTTATGCCCAAGGCACCATCAAGGGAAAGAAGATCACCGTACTGCGCAAACTGCTCGAGCAGCGTGCGCGCCGCGGGAAAAACGAACGACAGGCGACCTTCGGCCGCAAAGGGAGCCGAAAGCTCAACGCTGAAAGCCTCCGCCGCATCTACGAACGGGAGGTCGGCAAGCAGCGACTTCTGGCCCGGACGGCGGACTTTACCCACAAACGTCTGCTGTTCGTCATCCAGGCTCTCCAGACGCTGCTTCGGGATGTTCGCTTCGTCACGTTGCTGCATGAGGAAAGAGTGGACACGATCCCAGGACCGCTGGAACGCCGAATGACGCGGAGTGCGACTCCATGAGCATCCACTCGGAACCTTCGGCAACCGCACGCGTCGGCTTCGAGCCGGAAACACGCGTCATCCCGCTCTCGGCCATCCTTCCATTGAAGGCGCTTCGACCGACGACCAAGCAAAGCCAGAAATATCGCCAGATCGCAGCATCCATCCGAACCGTTGGATTGGTGGAATGTCCGGCTGTCGTTCCCAACGCCAGGAAGCGCGGCACATACTTCCTCCTTGACGGCCTGCTCCGATTGGAGGTGATCAAGGACCTCGGCTGGCCGGAAGTCGAATGCCTGATTTCGACCGACGACGAGGCCTACACCTACAACAAGCGAATCAGCCGTCTGGCGTCAGTGCAGGAACACAAGATGATCGTCCGCGCCGTGGAACGCGGCGTCTCGGAGGAGCGTATCGCCGAGGCACTGGATCTCGAAGTCGAGACAATCCGCCGGCGATTCCGATTGCTCGATGGAATCTGCCCCGAGGTCGTCGAGCAACTGGCGGACAAGCCGTGCCCCATGCTTGTCTTCGACATGCTCAAGCACATGAAGCCTTTGCGTCAGATGGAAGCCGCAGAGCTGATGGTAGGCCAAAGGAACTACTCCTCACCCTTCATCCGCACGATTCTGGCGGCGACTCCTGCCGAGCAACTGGTGGCACCGACTGCACAGCAGAAGGAACACGATGTCACGCGAGAGCAGATCGTGCGGCTCGAACGCGAACTGGAAGCCGTGCAAATGCGGACGAAGTATGTGGAAGACACCTACGGCGAGGACAACCTGCAACTGACGATCGCCAAGAGCTTTCTGGCCAAATGGCTCAAGAATCCGCGAATCACCCGCTGGCTGGCCACCAACCAGCCAGAGTATTTGGCCGAGTTCCAGGACATCACGGAAATCAACTCGTTGACGGAAGCCACGGGAAAGCGGCTTCACGATGCAGGTTGACGGGTGCCTACGTCACCGATACATCGTGTTCTCGCCGGTTGTCATCGAGCACCACGTGTGTCCGTTATCAGACACTGACGTCTTGGTTGTCGTCATTCCTTGACGGCGTAATGGCCGAACGAGCGGAAGCGACAGCCAGTCGTTCTTCCTCTGGCCGCGCGGAACGCGTGCATTCGCGCAGCGGACCCAGCAGGCCATCCTCTGCTGGTCTAGTAAAAATCACATCGACTCAGACCGAAACGCTTGTAGGCCTCTTGAATCTGTTCAAGTGTCGGATGCTGATAGTCACGGTCGAACCCATGCCTGATCCGGTACTGGATGGGATACCAGACGGCGAACTCTGCATACTCGATACTCAGGCCGCTCCTTGCCGCCTCGTATTCCGGCTCGGGGAGACGTGAACGTTCGCCAGCAATGGCGCGGAGCTTGGCGATGGCGGCATCGGCCACTGCCAGTCCACCATCTGCGTCCGCAGCATGGAGGGCCAACGTCGCCCCGTACAGCGCTTTTTCCATTGCTGTCATCAAGTACCATGTGTGCTCGCTATCAAGCAGTGACGTCTTGGTCATAGCAGGTCTCGCGGAATGGGCGGATCGAGCAAGCGGGAGCGACTCATTTTCCTCCGGCCGGCCACGCCAAGCACGTGGACGCGCGCATCGGCCCCAGCGAACAATCCTTGGTCCACGCCGCGATATCACCCGGAGATTCAAGCTCCAAATCCAGCCCGAACGATGGCGATTGCGAAGCCACAAACGAGACATCAACGGCCGTTGGAAAATGCCGCGCGATGACAACCGCGTTACGCCGGACGTCAAGCAGCAAGCGCTTATCGCGGGCCAGTTCGACCAGGAATCCATCCGCCCAGACCAGTGATCGGGCCCTTTCGTTCGGCGTTGTCATGATGACTACCCCTCAGTAGCTGACGCAGTGCCAGCATTCCATAGAACTGTTGCATGGCCTGCGACACTCCCTCTCTCGAATCCACGGGCAAACGGGGCGGCCACTGATCAGCGTTCCGGCGAACATCAGCCTCACTTGCGGAATCGGTAGGGTAGCCATCCGATCTGCACGGCCTAGTCCACCCCAAGGAATCCGGTCAGCCCTAGCTTCTCTGCCAGTTTGATTCCCCAGTACTTGCCCAGTTGGTCCAACTTCTCGCGAGGTACCAGCAGCTTCGGGATCCGCTCGCACTTGCACAGCGGGCTAAGTGCCCTTTCGACCTCGGCTGGCCAGTGCCCACCGGCATCTACCAGGCCATCCAGCATCTGCTTTGCGGTGGCCTCGACCCTCTCGATGTTCTCATCAGTCAGAAAGTGCATGACCATCAAGGAAAGCGCCTCGATTCCCGTCCGCTCGACATCGAGCAGAGCTATCGGTGGATGCAGCCCATCGCGGATGAGAACGACCATGGCGGGACGGGGCTTTCCATCGACGACAGAGACCGCGCGCCCCGGCCTGAGCTGCACCAACGACATTTCGAAACTCACTTCAGGCAGCATGTCCCGCATGTGGCGCACGGCTTCGTCCAACGCATCGAGATCACCCATGACTGCCACGGGTGCCGGCGCGAGCATCCTGAAGTCCAATGGCGGCAAAGCCGCCTTGCCGGCGCGCTCCATCGTCGTCACCCTGACCAACTGGCGCGGCTTCTTCTTTGCGTTCGGCTTGGCGCCTTCGATCCTGGCCGATTCGGCGGCGGGCTTTTCGATCACCGCGGCCAGCTTGCGGAGCACGACCCGGTTTTCGAAGGCCAACCGCTTGGTGCCGACGCCAATGGCCAGAGGATTTCGATAGCTCGCACTGCCGCTCTCGCCATCAGCCACCTCGAATTCCGGCTCCGTCTCGGTGCGCGCCTGCCCGGGATCGCCCAATCCCGTTCGAGTACCTTCGCCAGACCCCTTCCCGGAAAAACGCATCACACGACGGAACTCGGGATGGGTGTACTCCAGTTCCTCGAAAGGAAGGTGCCGGCCCGATATGGACCGAAGCGCCAACACGAACCAGCGCCCCCCCTGCCGGACACCCCGAAACGACCATGTCGAGTGTCGAATCCCCGGGGGCTGAAACAGGACATAGGCCTTTCCTTCGGAGAGACGTCGCACGCTGTCCCACGACCGTCGCGCATCCCGGTCGAAAACGATCCAGGCGAACTCGGCGGCGAACTGGCGGCCGATGCTGCTTCCGGGCATCTCGGCGGTGAAGCGAAGCGAGGCATGGAATCGCGGCCCGGCAACCTCCGGGTAATACAGCTGCTCGAGTCCCGCCGGTCGCATCAGCGCCAGGGCCAAGGTCCGGTTGTGCACAAAGAGCAACCGAATCAATTCCACCACCGGAACGATCACGTCACCCTGACTCGTTCGGTAGCGCAGCAGCCGCTGCGTGCCCGCCTTGCCTTCCGGCAGGGGGTACAACGCCAATGGCACCTGCGCCGACGTAATGATGTCGAACCGGGCCATATCGTCGATCACGATCTCCCCGAGTTCGCCGAACGCTCCTTCCATCTTGAAGAGTCCTCGGTCGAACTCAACGCCAAGGCTCAGCAGCGGCCACATGCCGATGGGCAGGTAATGGCTGCCGAGCGTCTGGCTTTCTCGCCCTCGGAACACCGTGCGTATCCACCACTCGTTGCGTTCGCAGCAGTGCAATCCGGCAATCCAGAACACCTCGACGGGCTCGTCGTACACCGACGTCAACTTCTTGTAGATCACGCGCTTCATGCCACGCCTCCCGAACACCTCGTGCGCAGGGTCAACACGCTCTCGATCATCGGAAGATGCTTTGCCGTCAATCCGGCGCGGCGCATCACACGCCACGTGGAGAGAACCATGCCCTCGCGAACCATTTCGTCAGCGATCCACACGGCACGGCGGCGCTGAAAGGCCCCCAGTGGCTCGGCCATCTGCGCGAGACAGGACGTGGTAAGTGGCAATTTCGTGTACCGTTTGGCGATCCAACCGTGCACGCCCAATTGGCGCTCGATCTGGGCTGCAGTAATCCGGATCGGCGGCCGGCAGGCGCGGATCCGAACCGCCGCGCGCCCCACCTGTTCGACAAGCATTCGATCCCGCTGCGTCCAATCCACTCGGGCACCCCCAGGATGCGCCGTGCGTCCACGTATCACTCGATCACTGTGCGTGCTCTGAGGGGCCGCTCGGAGGCGACTCGCAGATGGGGCAGCCGATCGACGTGGTGTCCAAGACGTACTTACCCCCTCCGTCCGAGTCAGCCGAACGACGGTCTTGGGGTCCAACTCCAGTCGGCGCGCGATCTCGCGCAGCGACTGGTGTTCCCGCAGAAACCGACGCACTGCAGGTACCAGCAGCGGGCCATAGACTTGGAACTTCGGTGGGCCGAGGCGCTTCGTGTCAGGCCGATAGCTGCGGGTGTAGACGAACCCGCAGGTACAGGCGAACACGCCCACGTCATGCCCGTGATTACGGTGGATGTCCTTAATCGCCACGCACCCCGCCTTGGGGTGCCGATGGAGCGGATTACGACACGGCCAGGGCCCCGATCCGAACAGTGGCTTCCGCGGCTCCCTCTGCGCCAGAAAATCCTGCAACAACAGGTGGAGCAACGGGTGCATGGCCTTGTGGTGTCGATGCAACAGTACCGCCGGCCAATCGCCGGCGAACCGATCGCCGTCCATCACGCCGGGAAACGCCTGCAGGGCGGCACCCATATGGCGACGCAACCCCAAGTCCAGCTCCACCAGGTTCATCCGCCGCGCGGAATAGGCTAACCCCGCCGTCTCCATCCACGCCCGATAGTGGGCTGTCCATTCGTCCGATGAGCGAGCCGGCCCCTGATCCTCAAGCAATGCGGCGCTCGCGCGAGTGATCCGCAGCAGCACGTTGGGTGGAACCGCTCCGATCACCAAAGAAGGAGCGCCCTGCGGGCACGTTTCGTTCGAGGGAACCGCATACCCATGACGGCTATGCCCCACCAAAAGGACAGTGCTCTCCTTCAATGCCGTGCCGTGATCGGGGCAGACAAGAGCGCTGGGCAACTGATGGACGCGACGCCAATAGGCTTCACCGTGTCGTGCCGACATGTCCTCCAGGCAGGCGCGACAGAACCGTAGCCGCGTCACGCGGCCGGCGCGGAACGCCGCCAGCCCCAGTTTCAGATGCAGGCCGTCGACCCGACCCTGGCGCAGTCGCGCCCTGGCCTCGGCTTGCACGTCTGGCGGCTGGAAGGCCACGTAGTACGGCAGCAATGTCAGCTCATCAAGGATCCGGTCCACGTGCAGGGCTCGCCCCGGCGGGATCCGCTCAGCGAGACGATCCAAAGCACCCAGCAGGTCGACGTCGGCGACGACCCTGCGCCGACCGAACAACGTCTCCATCGTCTGGGCGTCGGACCGGGCGCCGGTGTGCCGGTGATAGCGTGCCAGGACGCTATAGAGCAGCTCATCCGGATAGATGGCAGGAAAGTAGGTCAGCATGATCAGACCGCGTAATCGAGCAGGGGCGGACGCACGACACCGGCGTCCAGCAGCGCCGCATAGGCGCTCTTGCCGGCCTGCGTCCCCGCCTGGACCAGCCGGCGCAGATCGTCGGCCTCCCAGGTTTCAGGGGACGTGGCCGGAACACGCTTCGCTCGTTTCAGAGGCTTCGCCACCCATGCTGCGCTCAGGTGCCCCATGAGCTGCAATATGTCGGCCTCGGGGTGCGCTGCGATGCACTGCTTGACGTGGACACTGGCCACGTCCGGAGCAACACCCAGATCGACCAAGGCCTTGATCAGTGTCGACTCCGGGAACGCCGCTGACGCCTCCAAGGGTGATGCCGGCGACGGCAGCGGCGCGGTGTCCTCCGGACCTGCTGATGCGACGGTCGCCGTGCTCAACATGGCCTTCACATGAGCATCCAGGGAGCGGAGATCGTCGAACGCAGCGAGTTTCTGACGATCGTTCTGCCGAAGGGCGTTTACCATTGGCCGAACCATCGCGAACTCCTCCCGGGCGACCTGCCGGAAGAGCCGCTCGGTCAACTGTTCGGACTGTCCCTTGCGAACCTCGCTGGTGGCGACCAGACGCAACTGCGCCAGCAGGTAGAGCTTCACCGCCAGATCCGCCACACCCTGGCTCTCGTCGTACAACACGTCGCTGAGTTCCGACGTGAGGGGCGTCGGCGGATTCGTCCACTGGAATGACCACAGCGTCCGGACGAAGTGTTCCCAGGTGGTGTCCCTCGCCATCCGGTCCCACAGCAGCGACCCCAGCCCAGTCGCGCGCCGCGCCTGACTGAAGCTGCCCTGCAGCATGGGTAGCGCACCCAGCGTACCGACGAGAATGACCGGCACACCGATGGTATTCACCAGTTTCACCAGGAACTTCATGAGCGCATCGACACCCAGCCGCACCCCCTTCAGGTGCTGGATCTCGTCGATCACCAGCACGCCCAGGGCATGCAGGTGGGCGACGTGCGCCATGTGGACAACCATCTGCTCTGTTGTCACGCCCGTGGCGTAACGCTTGACGTAGTCCGTTCCGATCAGCCGATCGATCGCCGCGAAGAAATCGATGCATAGTTGCTTCAGCGAACCGAGCGCCGGCGCCTCGAGCCGCAGCCAGGTGATCTGTACCACGCTGAAGGGTTCTTCGTGCGTGATGCACTGCGGATACATGGCCAGCACACGGTTCACCGCAATCGTCTTGCCGACACCCGGGCAGCCAACCAGGGCAAAACACCCGGCCGTATTGCGCACCGGGATGATCTTGGCCGCATCGAGCGACCCAGCCTGGATGCGATCCAGTCCGGCATGCAAGTGATGGAGGTAGTCGTGGCTCAGCGGATTGCGGCCGAGGTACCCCTGACGCAGCAGCAGGCCGAAGCGGTCGGACAGATCGATCTGGCGGGCCTGTGGCAAAAAGCAGTGGGCGAGGCGCGCAATACAGTGTTTTCGAAGGTGCGGCGGATAGCTCCGCTCCCTCTCCTCGAAGTGCGGGGGTGCGTTGAGCTGGCGGTACAGCACACGCTGAGAGGCCAGCGGTGGCAGTCGCGCAATGAAGGGATTGCCGTCGTACTCGGCCAGACTTGGGGTTGAGGTCTCAGTCATGATTGTCCTCCCCCAGGATTTCCTCGATCGAAGGCGCGTCGTAGTCATCGGATGCCGGCACCCTCGGCCTGTTGAGGGGAAGGATGGCGGCTCCGGGGCGTTCCGCTGAAGCAGAGGACTCGCCGAGCTGGAAGGATTCTGCCTCGCGATTCATGGCCTTCTCCTGCGCCCGATTGGGGCGGATGTCGCGGGTTTGGGCCGCGGCACTCCGGGGGCTCGGCTTCCCTTGCTTGGCCGTCGCCGACTGCGTGATGGCTTCGACTGCAGCGCCCATGTCCATGCCAGCCAGGGCCTGGGTCTCATGACGGTTGGCCCTCTGGTGTTTCGTGAGCTTGTCTTGCTGGTCGACCTCGCAAAGGGAAGCGTCGCAGTAAGCGCGGCTGCGCTCGGTCAGCGTGCACACCTCGAACGGCAGCGTGTGGCCCGTGACATGGAGGTAGACGCGGCTGAGGTCGCGCGGATCGTAGGAGATCGTGACTTCCCAACGTTCCGATTGGCGTGCTCGATCGAACCAGCGCTCTTCCATCGCCTTGGAGCAGGTGTACAAGAGGCTGCGGAAGCGGATTCCAAAGGTCGTGACGACCGCTTTGTCCGTGGGCATGAGAGAGAACTTGACCAGTTGCTCGGGGAAGGAGCGCATCGCACCCGTCCGGTGGTGAACACCCCACGCCCACAGCTCGCGAGGGATGAACGGCACCTCATCGGCAAGCAGGTCGCGGTCCGGGTCGTAGCCAGAAATCTCATGGAAGTTGTTGTAGTAGAGGAGAACCAAGACGACGATCTGGGTGAACTCTCTCAGGTCCAGCGTGGCATCCAGCCGGTAGTCGTGGCCGCCGCGCTCCCTGAAGTCCGGTTCGATATAGCCCGGCAGGTACTTCCTGAATTTGGCCGGCAGCAGGTGGAAGCGCTTCTCGACCAGTCCCTTCCAGTCCGCTCGGTAGGGCGCGGTGTTTTCAAGGCGAACGTTGAAGGTATTGACGAGCGTGTTGGCCATCGCGCTTTCCAGCTCGCCGCGGTCGGCCAAGAGCGCGCCGGGCAGAAAGTGGCAAGGCCAGTCCTCGGGCTCGATATCAAGGCCAAGCTCTTTGCAGAAAGCGACCTTGTCCGCTGCCGTGTTGGCAAGCGCCATCATGGCACCCGCCCAGGAGGGTCCCTCCAGGCCCACGTACACTCCCACGATCATGCGGCTGAACACGTCGATGACGACGTAGATCACCGGACGGCCGATGATCGACGACCGATGGATCCGTGACTTCAGGTACACATCCGCGATGGTCGCGTCGATCTGGTAGCGGTCGCCGGGCCCGTAGACCTGAGCGTTGGAAGTGCCCACGAGTCCACGCATGTCCTTGTCATAGCGCTTGGCACCTACCCGCTTGCGCTTCAACTCCAATCGATCGTGGTCACGCCTCAGCCAGTAACGGAACTGCCCCAGGGTCGGCACACCGCCGGCCGCCTTCCAGGCTTCGGACGTGACATGCACAGCACACTTCGTTTCGGGATCGATGCGCTTATCGCAGAAGAAGTCCTGTATGACCTTGTCGTAAAGGTCGGCCGGCGTCCATTTCGCCTTCTCCTTTTCTTTGCTGACGTAGCATCGATCCACACCCACCAGGAAGATCCGGCGAATCTCCGGGGTGATGTTCACCCCGACTTCGTCGCCATATTCGCGCGGCCTCCCGCGCTTCTTGTCGGATGGAGTGCGCGTCTGGCCAGGAGCTCCGCATTTGGCATAGTCGGGGAGCAGCGCATTGGGTATCAGTCCGCGCTGCCAATAACGGCGTAGGTAGCCGTAGAGGGTGACACGCGTCACGCAAGCGCCTTCGCCTTCATCTTCGACTTCGCTGTTGAAGCGCCGGATGGCCGCGTTGATCAGCTTGCCGCGCCGGTGGGCGACGAAGATGTCGGGGCAGCGCTGGACAAGATCTTCAATGAGGTGCCATGCCCGGTCCCGGATCCGCTTGTGGCGCTCTTTCAGCTCCTCGTCCAGCACGAAGGATGGCTGATACGGGTCCTCAAGCAGCAACCTGGCATGCGGGGACTCAAGCTCATCACGCAGGAACTCCACGGCCACCAGCACGGGAAGTGCCTTGGCTTCCTCGACACAGATCGTGGCGGCGGTGGTTCCACAGTCGGAAAACCAGATGATCCGGATGCGCGCCTTCGGTTCGTCCGGATAGTCGATGAGGTCACCGAGCCGAAGCATCTAGGCAACCTCCTGCTGCACGGGCAGCTTCCACTGGAGGATGCGCAGGTGATCGATGGGATCCTTGCTGGAGAAGGGACGATCCAGTTCGATACCGATCACTCGGGTGGCGGCCAAGTGGCGAAGAACGGTCATCGGCTCGCCGGGCGAAAATCCGTCGCACTCCTCCAAGCTGTGCAGGAAATGCTCGATCAGTCCGCCCCGCACCTGCTGCAGCTGGGCGAGAAACCGGTCGCAGCGATCTCGCCAGTAATCCGAGTAGCGTCCCTCCATGTGATCCAGCGAGCGCATCTCGTGTAGCCAACGAAGCGTCTTCACCCGTTTCCGGGGCAGGTCACGGTCAGTCACCACGTGCCAGGGCATGCCTTCGCGCAGCCAATAGCGGCGTTCGAGTTCGAACTTCTCCAGGATCCGTGGTTTCGCCAGTTCGTCGGCCGGCTTCACCGCCAGGGCGCGCTCCTGGATGTCCGGCCCCACCCGCACGTCGACCACGAAGTCGGTCGTCATGACCAGGTCGGTACCCGTCTTCACGTCCCGGGGATGGGCGATGCCCATCTCCACTGCCAGCATCCGGGTCACTTCGCGGTCCAGCGGAAACTGCTCGCGGATGTCGACGACGATCTCCGACCATTCCAGGATATGGAACAGCGCGGATTCCAAGTTGGAAAGCAGGTGGTGCTCACGCCCTGACTTGAACCCATGGATCCGGCTGCACAACCCCAGCGACGGCACATCCTGGACCGTCAGCCACGGACGGTATGTGCCTCCGTGGCCGGTGCCACGCCCCTCCTTGACGTAGCGGGCGATTTTCGCCTCGTCGATTGCATATCGTCGCTTAGCCATACCACCTTCCGATTGGCCGCCTCGGCACGCCAAGGCAGCACCCTCAAGGGATCCACCGCTGGCAGGCAGAAGGCGTCCAGGTCCTTGTCGGGCCGCAGAACACCCTCCCGGCGAGCGGGACTGGCTTTTCGAGGTGAAGGGGGTAAGATAAGGACCAGAGAGTCCAACGCTATCCTTCGATGAACCCCGGCCGGCCAGCCGGGGTTTGTCGTTCTAGCCCCCCCAGTTAACTAGCTCATGGGGGAATGCTCCTTCGGATCGGTGGAAACTCGAACAGCGGGCAGCCGGTCGCAGCGATCAGCCATCGTTCGGCGCGAATGCTTCCGTGTAGCCGGCATATGGCCCAACGTGTTTCTCACCACGACCTCCGACATGACTGTTACCGTCGAAGGGCCGATGGCGCGCCAATGACATGCGCGAACTCGCCGCTCATTTCAGAATGCCCCCGTGGAACGGCTGATTGCCGACAGCCAGGGCATCGATGTCTTCGATGGATCCAATCTGGCCGCGCTTCAGACCGAGCCGAACCGCGATCTCATGAGATTGACCGCGCAGTGCTCGCTTTCGACCCGCCAACACCTGATAGACAAGCTGCGCCGAGAACCCATGCGCGCGCGCCCAGGCGCCGATCGAAAGGCCGAGACGAGCAAATTCCGCTCTAACCTCTGCTTCGCTTCTCGTACGGCTGGCGGCGTTCTCGGCCATGTCTGTATAGTTCTTGTACGTGATGTGAACTTATACTATCGTGAACACATACATACAATAGTGATCGGAGCGCGCGGCCGCCATGAGTTTTGGAACACGCCTGCGAGAGGAGCGAACCAGACTCGGCCTGACCCAGCCGGCGTTCGCCGAGCTCGGCGGTGTGAAGCGCGTGTCCCAGCACCTCTACGAGCAGAACGTGCGGGTGCCCGACGTGAACTACCTACTTCGCCTACCTGCACATGGCGTCGACGTCGGCTTCCTGCTGTCCGGCAAACGATCCCTCACGAGTGCAGCGGAAGAGTGGATCCCGCGTCGGCGCGCGGTGAAGGCGTTCCGTGCGGTAGAAGAATTCTCCAGCTCGCGCGGTGCCTCGCCGCTGCCCTATTCGGAGCGAGAGCGGCTATTTGAAACGCTCTGCGCCGCCTTGACAGAGGACGATACCGGTCGCGAGTTGACCCGCGTTGGCGCCAACCACTAAGCCCACGGCCATGTTCGGCTCACTGCGCAATCAACTTGTCGCCGTCGGTCGAGGCATCGATTGGTTCTTCTCTGGCCATTGGTGGTGGCAGATGCGTTGGTGGTACGCAAAGCGCCGGCTTGCGGCGACATTGGAACGCCATGGCGATCAATCGGTCGAGGCCCGCAACGCCACCGAGCGCTGTCGCGACATGAACTTCGCTGTCACCTATTGGCGATCCGCACCCGCGCCGATCCGGCAGGCGGTCATACGTGCACGCGAGATGGGCGTGCCTATCAAGGCACTGCAACTCGTCGTCCTGAACAAGGATCTCGTTCTGCATGATGGCAAGGTCATGCTCCGGCGGTCGCTGCTGTTCCGGATCCTCTCGGTTGCCGCGGCAGTCGTAGTCGCGCTTCAGTGGTTCCAACTCACCCTGATCACCCTCACCTTATCGGGTCCAGCGTGGTTGAAGGCCATAGTAATCGCAGTCATCACCTTGTTCGACGCGGTGCTTTACCGCGGTTGGAGCCTGTGGCTTGGCCGACCTATTTCCGTCGTCAAGCGATGGGGACATCTCGTAGATCTGGCCAGCCAGGGCACTAAAGCTAGCGAGGTGCTGCCGCTAAGGCGCGATAAAAATGTCTAAGGCGATCACCGCGAGCGGACAATCCGGGATTGACACCTCATTGGGTGCGACCTGCGCACGGATAGCCTTCTACGGGCATAAGACATCGCTGTGGATATACGCATGTACGAGAAACTTCGAGTTGCCCTGGATGCCGCCAATACTTCGCGCGACGCTTACTCTGCTGATTGCTTGGTGGTCTGGCGTGAACTTTGCGCAGCTGAGCCGGAACTCGCCAATGCCATCCTGGAGTTGTGGCTCGATGAGCGAGCCGCAGCACAGTGGGTCTGTGAATTCGGCAAAGATGGTGGCTCGCTTGCCGGATGGGTAGTCGCCGGTAGGAGTGCTGAGGTCCTATCGACGGTGCAGCGAGCGATGCACGGGTTTCTCGGTTAGACCGCTGGGCTGCACGCGGGCCCGCAACTAATGATCACGCGACTGGTGGTCGATGATCATCTGGCCGCCGCTCCTTCGCTGAGGTCCTTCGCTCCGCTGCTCAGGATCGCATGGGCCAGAACTGGGTACTGGAGTTGTTGAGTCCTCGACTGTAGGAGTCGGCTATTGCCTTGAATGTTTCCGGGATCGTCGCTGCGTCGCCCCCTTCCCTGAAGAATTCTCTGACCGAATTCAGCCCCAACCGCATCAGCTGCTCCCATTCGCCATGCAGCTTCTCCTGTCGGTCTTGCTCCTGCTTGCTGGCGCTCGGCTTCCGTTTGGGCTGAGGCATGGTGTAGTCGGGCGACGAGTCGACGTCGTAGATAAAGGCGATGCTGCCGTACTTCCACTCACCTTCGATCGTTGGACGCCAGCGGTAGCTGGCCCGCACGACCAGATGTTCGCTGAAGCGATGCGGGGGCATGATCTGATCCTCGACATAGAAAAGCTGATCTTCCTTCTCCTCCGTTTCCACCCGGTGCCTCATCTGTTGGACGGCATGCACCAGATTGCTGCCGGCGCGACGGGCGCAAGATTCGGTATCAGCAAGTTTCCTTGCGGCTTTCGCTGCGCCGTACTCCGCCAGCGCCTGCTCGAACGCTCGAAGTCGAGAAGCAGTGAACGGCCCGCAGCTACCAAGCCTAAAAATATGCAGAGAACTCGTGCTCCTCTCATCAAGGGAGCGATCAATGAGCTCGCCCAGCACATCGATGTCAACGGCTTTTAGTGTCTCCCGCTCCTCGCGAGGAATGTTTATCTCACCCACATCGCTCTCCGCTTTGGTCGTTGAGGTGACCGCGAACCACGTCGCCGACAATCATTCTTGAGGAGAATACTTGGACACCCGTTCAACTTCGATCGCCGCCGTCTCGCAGATCACATCGCAATGGCTCTGCACTTAGAGCCCAGGCTACCGTTAGCGCGGCCCTGCCCTCAAGCCAATTGCGAACGGCAATGACCGCCAGTTCGCAACTTTATTGTGCAGGATAGAACTTTATTGTCTGCGATAGAACTTTATTTTCGGTAGACACATGCGTGCCGCAATGCCGGCGACTTACTCGACCGTCACGGATTTGGCGAGATTGCGCGGCTGGTCGACGTCGGTGCCGCGCAGCACGGCCACGTGGTAGGCGAGCAGCTGCAGCGGCACGGT
>Ga0157369_10000851_pt1 | contig 38900 bp, 30 predicted proteins | sample C25metaG_FD_113461 | JGI IMG/M metagenome (GOLD analysis project Ga0157369, IMG submission 113461) | Corn rhizosphere microbial communities from Kellogg Biological Station, Michigan, USA - C2-5 metaG | ecosystem: Host-associated > Plants > Roots > Rhizosphere > Soil | place: USA: Michigan... | reverse complement strand
GCCGGGTTCTTCGACCACTACGCGTATTTCCCCGCGGTCCCGATGGCGGCGCTGATCGGTGTGCTCGTCGCCGGCGTCCGCCGCGGACTGCCGCGTCGCCCGCTCGGACCGGTGTTCGTCGCCGTCACTGCGCTCGTGGTCGCGGTGATGTTCGTCGAACAGGTGCGGTTCACCCATCGCTACGTCAACGAAGCGTCGGATCCGTCCGCCGGGCTAGCCGCCGCAATCCCCACCGGCGCTTGTGTTTTCGACGACTTTCCGACCGATCTCATCCTCGCCGGCCGCTACCCCGCCGGCAATCTGGGCTGCCCGCAGATCGTCGATCCGTTCGGCCTCTTCCTCGCCGAAGACGACGGCCGCACACCGCACCTTGAACCGCCGGCGTTCAGCGCCGACTTCGTCGCGCAATGGCAAGTGTGGCTCGAGAAGACGGAGTTCGTCGTCTTGCGGATCCCGTTCAGCGACTTCGTTCCGTTCAACCCGGATCTCGTCAAGTGGTTCGCGACGCACTACCACTTCGTCACGCACCTGCATGCCGAATATCCGGACGGCTACCTCGACAAGGCCAAGGACGAGTTCGTCTATCAACGCAACCCGTGACGCCGATCCTCTAGACGTGTAGCGGGCCGCCTTGGCGCGGGCCGTCCTTGATCGCGATCAAGTTGGCCTTCACGTACGGGATGTTCATCTTCTCGTGGACTTCGGACGGCCAGTAGGTCAACAAGTGGCTCAACTGCAGCCGCGCGGTCAGCGCCGGGATCGTCGGCCGCATCGCCAACTGCGTGAGGTAGGCGAAGGAGTTCTCGTTGTAGAAGGCGACGTGGCTCGGATCCTGAAACGCGCCGCGGCCGTCCGTGCTGGGAGTGTCGGTGAGCAGCATCCCGCCGTGCGCGAGCACCCGGTAGCACTCGTTGAACAACGCGGCCCGGTCCGGCGCCCGTTGCAGCACGTCGAGCAGCTTGATGACGCCGACCGAGTTGTCGTCGTACGGCAATGACGGCGTGGCCGGGTCGATCCGCACCCGAACAAGGCGCGCGTCGACGTCCGGCGAGCCGACTGACGTCGGGGTGTCGAGCGTGATGGTCGCGAGCCCGGCGCGACCGGCCCACGCCAGCGCCAACCGTTCGATGTTGTCGCGGTAGAACTCGACGGTGCGTTCCTGAATCTCAGCGTTGATCTTCGGGTCGACCTGCGTGTTGCTCGGATGCCAACGCTGCAGGTAGAGCAGCTCGTCGATGTGTACGAACTCGCCGTGCAGGTAGAGCCGGGTCATCAGGTCTTGGTCGTCGAGGATCGCCAGCGACGCGTCATAGCCGCCGACGGCGTCGTACGCCGTACGACGGAACGCGCGCACGTGGTTCGGCGCGTACCAGATGTAGCCGACGTTGTGCGGGCTCGGCCGCATCGCGTGGCAGCGCAATTGCTCGACGCCGTCGACGACGCAGGGCGTGTACTCCCAGCCGTTGTCGAGGTTGAACATCGTCGAGTTGGGTGATCCGTCCTCGTTGATCTGCGCGAAATCGCTGTAGAGCAGCGCGGCGTTCGGACGCACGTCGGCCGCGACGACCAGCAATTCGAGGCACTTCGAGACGAGCATGTCGTCGTGGTCGAGCTCGACCAGCAGGTCGCCGGTCGCGATCTCGCACGCGGCGCGTTTAGCCGCGCCGACGCCCTTGACGCCGGCGCGCTGGACCTTGACCCGCGGATCCGGTTGCGGCGGCGCCCACGTCGTGGCCTTGCCGTTGAGCAGGACGACCCACTCCCAGTCCGGCAGCGTCTGCGCGGTCAGCGAGCGGTAGCAGTCGTCGAGCCAGCGGGGGTTGTGGGTCGGGGTGAAGACCGAGACCCGCATCTCAGGTGTGAGTCGGGGTCGGAGTCGCCGAGTTGGCGTAGGCGCCGACCTTCTTCAGCAAGCCCGCCGGGACCTGACCACCGAGTGATGGGTCCTGATGCAGCGCCGTATTGAGGTCCTTCACGCCCTGCGTGAGCTCGCCGTGCGCCGCCTCGAGCAGGCCCAGGTTGAGGTAGGCCGTCGGGGCGTGCGGCTGCAGGCTGATGACCTTCCGGTAGGTCGTGATCGCGAGCTCCGGGTCGCTGGTCGCGAAGATCGTCGCCTCGTTGAACAGCGCCGGCACGTAGCTCGCGTTGATCGTGAGCGCCGCGCCGTATTCGCGCAGCGCCGACGCGTTGTCCTTCGCCTGCTGGTCGAGCACCCCGAGGTTGTAATGGGCGTAGAAGTTGTTCGGCTGCTTGGCCAGCACCTGCTCGAACAGTTGCCGGGCCGCGTTGGCGTCGCCCTTCTGCTGCTCCTTGATGCCGGCCGCGAGCAGCGTATTGGCGTCGGCCTTGTTGCCGCCGCTGCCGCCGCCGCACGCCGTCAGCGTGCCGAAGGCCAAGACGACGCCCAGTAAGCCGGCGCTTACTCGCCGGTAATCCGGACAGCCGGGCAGTTTTACGCAGTTCAAGGAATGTCCTTCCCATTGGGGCACGGCTGTGATTAGAGTACGGCCTTGCCGGCACGGGGGCGGGCCCCGGTTCGGCTTGAGGAGCCACGGGCATGCCACGTTCGCGCAAGAGTCGCGTTGCCATGAAGGCCGGCACCATCGGAGCGGCGGCAGTCGCGGTTTCCGGTGCCGCTGCCGGCTGGATCGGGGTCGCCGAAGCGTCGATTCCCGACGTGAACGGGACGATCTACTCCTGCTACAACACGCAGGGCGCGATCCGGATCATCGACTACCCCACTCAGCAGTGCGTACGCGGTGAAACGCGGCTGCGCTGGAACCAGCACGGCCCGCAAGGCGCTCAGGGGGCACAGGGCGCGCAAGGCGCCCAAGGCGCCCAAGGTGTCATCGGCCCGCAGGGCGCGCAAGGTCCCCAGGGTGCGCAGGGCGCGCAAGGCGCAGACGGCACGCCGGGCACGCAGGGAGCGACCGGCGCCCAAGGCCCGCAGGGCGCCAACGGCACGCAGGGTGCGACCGGCGCCCAGGGCGCGACCGGGGCGCAAGGCGCTGACGGCGCTCAAGGCGCGACCGGGGCTCAGGGCGCGACCGGCGCTCAGGGCGCCACCGGCGCTCAGGGCGCCACCGGTTCGCAGGGCGCCACTGGCGCTCAAGGCGCGACGGGAGCGCAAGGCTCGGCTGGCCCGCAGGGCACGGCTGGCCCGCAGGGCGCGACCGGCACGCAGGGCGCGCAGGGCGCCAACGGCGCGCAGGGCTCGGCCGGCCCGCAGGGTTCGACTGGCAGCCAGGGTCCGCAGGGCGCCGACGGCGCGCAAGGCCCGCAGGGCGCGTCCGGCGCGGCGACATTCCAGGGCTTCCAGGGCGCGCAAGGCGCTCAGGGCGCACAGGGCGCTCAAGGCGCCCAAGGCGCTCAGGGCACCCAGGGGCCGCAGGGCGCGCAGGGCGCCCAAGGTTCCCAGGGCGCGCAGGGCGCCACGGGTGCGCAGGGCCTGACCGGCGCCCAGGGCTCGCAGGGGCCGCAGGGCGCGCAGGGCGCCAACGGCGCTCAAGGTGTGACCGGCGCTCAAGGCTCGCAGGGCCCGCAGGGCGCTCAAGGCGCGACGGGCGTTCAGGGCTCGATCGGCGCCCAGGGCACCCAGGGTCCGCAGGGCGCGCAGGGCGCCACCGGCACGCAGGGCGCCACCGGCCCGCAGGGCGCGCAGGGCGCCACCGGCGCGCAGGGCGCCACGGGTTCGCAGGGCGCCACTGGCGCGCAGGGCGCGACCGGCGCGCAGGGCACCCAGGGCTTCCAGGGCGCTGACGGCACCCAGGGCGCCCAGGGCGCGGCTGGTCCGCAAGGCACCCAGGGCGCGGCTGGTCCGCAAGGCCCGCAGGGCACGCAGGGCGCCGCCGGCCCGCAGGGCGTCGGCGGTCCGCAGGGCAGCACCGGCACGCAAGGCGCGACCGGCACGCAAGGCCCCGCGGGCCCGCAGGGGAGCGCCGGCCCGCAGGGCTCGCAGGGCGCGACCGGCGCCCAGGGTCCGGCCGGTCCGCAAGGTTCCACCGGCGCCCAGGGTTCGCAGGGCGCGGCCGGCCCGTCCAGCACCGCGGTCGCCTTCCAAAACGGGGTCGGCACGGCCACGGCGACATGTGCCAGCGGCGCGGTCGCGACGGGCGGTGGCTTCACCAACACCTCGGGCGCGGCCGTCACGCTGTCGGCGCCGGCGGGCGGTCTGACCAACCCGAACGCCTGGCAGGTCACCTTGAACAACCCGACGGCTGCCGTCACGGCGTTCGTGATCTGCGCCTCGTAACAGCATCATCTACGCACCACAGCGGGCGCCGTACCCACGAGTACGGCGCCCGTTGTGGTGTCAAATGACTAGGCGGCAGACTGTCAAGTCGGGGCATTCAGATCGGGTATCTCGGGTCCGACGACTTGAGTGACTATGAGTACTACTGACGCACCCGAACCGCGCCGAAGTGACCAGCTCACCGGGCTGCCGAACCGGTCGGCATTGCTGACTCGGCTGCGCGCCGCTGTCTCGGACGCGGCCGTCGGCGGGCCCGCCTACGGCGTGTTCGCCGTCGACCTCGACCGGTTCGCCGACGTCAACACCGCGTACGGCGCGGATGTCGCCGACAAGGTCCTGGTCGCGGTCGCGGCCCGGTTGACCGAGTGGGCCGGTGACGACGACTACGTCGCGCGCATCTGCGCCGACGAGTTCGTCGTCGTACGGTTCGGTGTCGAGCCGTCCGCGGTCGCGGAGACCGCACGGTCGTTGCTCGCCGCGGTCGCGACGCCGGTCAACATCGGCGACCTTCGCATTCACGTGACCGCGACTGTCGGCGCGGTCGCCGCGACGTCGCCGGCCGACGTCGAGCACTTGCTGTCGGCCGCCGCTGCGGCGCGCATGCACGGCAGCCGGGCCGGCGGCGCCCGCGTCGTCATGTTCGACCCGGCGATGACGAGCACCGCGCGGGCTCGGGTCGAGTTCGCGAACGACCTCGGTCGCGCGCTCGACAACGACGAGATTTCCCTGCATTACCAACCGATTGTCGACCTCGAGACCGGCGGTCTCGTCGGCTTGGAAGCGTTGCTGCGTTGGGATCATCACGACCGCGGGCCGATCGCGCCGGGAGAGTTCGTCGAGCTAGCCGAGCAGACCGGACTGGCTGTCGACCTCGACGGATGGGTACTGCGTCGCGCCTGCGCCGACGCGGCTCGACTGCGCGCCCGCGGCATCTTGAGCGTCGACGGTTACGTGTCGGTCAACCTGTCCGCGCAGACACTTGCGGCCGGCGACATCGGCGTGATGCTGACGTCGACGCTGTCGGCGACGTCTCTCGCCGCGCGCAACCTGCTCGTCGAGGTCAAGGAAGCCGGCTTGTTGTCGACCGTCGGCGTGCTCGAAGCGGTTCGCGCGCTCCGGCGGCTCGGCGTCGGTGTGTCGCTCGACGCGTTCGGCGCCGGCGGCGCGACCCTCGCTGACCTGCGTTCGTTCGCGCTCGCGACGTTGAAGATCGACCGCTCGTTCGTGCAGACGATGAGCGAGAACGCCGACGCGATGACGGTCGTCGCGTCCGCGATCGAGCTGGCCCGCGGTCTTGGCGCCGGCACGGTCGCGATGGGCGTCGAGACCGAGCGGCAGGCGATGATGTTGCGCCGGTTGGGCTGCGACGGAGGTCAGGGCTACCTCTGGAGCGAGCCGACGCCGCTGGCAACGCTCGTGCGCGGCCTGCAGGGTTCGCGCTCCGGCGGCCCGACCTGGGTCGGCGGCTCGGATCCGAGCGACGAGGTCACCGCCGAACACGGCTTGCTGCGGATGGTCGCGCTGCATCAAGGCGGCGCGTCGGCGGCGAGCATCGCCGCGGCGCTCAACCAGGACGACTACCGCACACCGCACGGCCAGCGCTGGCACGCGCGGACCGTGGAGGCGGCGCTGCGCCGGATCGACACGTTCATCATCACGTCCTGATCCGCGACTTAGGCCTACCTCCCTAGCGGACACTTCGGACAAGGCGTAGCCTTCCGCCTCAACTCGGGCTGTGAAGGATACGGCGTGCGCGCGGACGACTACTTCAGCAGCGAATGGGTTGACGAGCTGCCCCGGTTGCGGCGAATGCTGGCCCGCCACGGGGTGCCCGCCGACGAGGTCGACGACGTTGTCCAGGAAACCGCGATCCGGCTTTACTCCGCGTGGGACCGCCTGTTCGACGGACGGCCGTTGCGCCCGCTGGTGACGACGATCGCGCTCAACGTCGCCCGTGACTACCACCGCCGGTCCTCGCACTGGGCCCGACCGGTCGCGGCTGTGCCGGACGACCTGCTTGTCGAGCCGCGCGGGGTCGACTCGGCCGTCCTCGCCCGGCTCGAGGTAGCCCGTACGGCGCGGGCGCTGTCGACGTTGTCGCCCGGGCACCGCCGGACCGTGCTGGAAGCGGTCGCCGACGACCTGCAGGCCGAAGAAGCCGGCCGCACCCGGGCGCCCGCGGCGACCCGGATGGCCCGCACCCGGGCTCGGCGGCACCTCGTCGCCGCGCTCGAGCTCATCGCCGGCGTGACCGGTGTCGGGGTTGCCGTCGTACGCCGGCCGCTGTCGTCGCCGGCCGTCACCGGCGGGGCCGTGGTCGGGATCGGCGCGCTGGCCCTGTCCGCCGCAGTGTTCGTGCATTCGGGCGGCGCCGACGGCCGGACGCCGCCCGCTACTGCCGCGCTCCCCGTGACAGTGAGCTCGCTGACCGCGCCCGCGTCGGCCGCGCGGCCTGCGGTGACGCACCTCGTGGTCTACGGCAACGGATCCTGGCAGCTGTCCGGCAGCAGCGTGTGGTGGCCGCAAGGCGGCATGCCGCTGCTGTCCGCGGACGCGTTCGGCCAGCACGCGCAGGTCGGCGGCGCGGCCACCGGCGACGCCTGCACCGTGCGGGTGGCCGACCGGATCGAGCTGTCGCTGCGCTGCCGCTCCATCGTCTGACGCCGAATCTCGTCGCGAAGCGGGTGTTGCCGCCGCGGCCGTCGAACGTACCTGTAGTTGGCGGCCGCATCCGGCGACCGCGCCGGCGACCGAGGAGGCGGCGTGCCCAGCCCGCGACGCAAGACGGCGGTCACCGTCGCTGCGGCCGGCGCGTGCCTGGTCACGACCTTGCTCTGCACGCCGGCGGTGACCGCGGCGCAGTGCGCGGGCCCGCGCGCCGACGGCGACTGGTCGCGGGTCGCGTCGCCGAAGTTCGCGTCGGGCGCGCCGGTGACGACGACGTACGCCGTCGGCGGCGGGACGGTGTACGTGACCAACGGCGCCGACGTGCTCCGGACCAGCGACGCGGGTTGTTCGTGGCAGTCGATCTATCGCGTCGCCGCCGCGACCGACGTCGTGCGGTCGATCGTCGTGCCGGACGCGCCGGGCGCCCGCCGGGTCTATCTCGCGGTCGAGACCGCGGTCGACCCGGTGGCCGGCGCGGTGCGGTCGACCGAGGTCGAAAGCAGCGCCGACCGGGGTCAGCACTGGACCACTGGCGGGACCGTTCCCGGCGCGTACGTCGCACTCGCCGCCGGGTCTAGCGACGCCGACGTGCTGTACGCCGTCACGCGCGAGAGCGTCGTGAGCGCCACGGCTCCCGTCGTCGGCGACGCGGACGTGCAAGCCCTGCAATTGCTGTCGAAGAGCACCGACGCCGGCGCGAATTGGACCGAGGAGCAGCCGACCGGACCGGTTGTGGCCGCCGGCGGTCTCACCACGACGTTCGCCGGCAACCGCTACACCGGCCTCGCCGTCGACCCGGTGAACACCGACCACCTGTGGCTGTGGGGTCCGGACGGCGTCTTCGAGTCGACCGACAGCGGCGCCAGCGCGCCAGCCGTAGCGAGCGCGGTCCTCGCGACGGTGCCGATCCAGTACGGCAGCGTCACGCGCAGCGCTTCCCCGAAGGCTGCCCGCACGGCGACGCAACTCGCCTTCGGGACCAACCGGCCGCTCGGGCTGGTGGCCTACACGCCCGCGTCGATGCGCGGCCGGCTGGGCGTCCTCGGGACGCCCGGGCCGATGTTCTCGCTCGTCGCGGGCGCGCGAGCCGGCGAGCTTGTCGTGGCCTCGACCAACGGCGTCTTCCTGCATTTCACCGACGCCTCGCCGGCCGCCCCGTTCATCAACGTGGGCCCGGCCAAGGCGGGGCTCTCTGATGTCGTCGCCGACCGAGCGGCGCCGGGCTTCGTCGTCTACGGCCGGACCGGCAACACGATCGAGTGGCGGACGATGCCGACCGCGATGCCGTCGTACAACTTCACGACGTCGGCGGGCAAGGTCGTCGTGCCGAATCAGTCGGCGACGCTTTCGCTTGACGTCACGAAGCTGGGTCACACGCCGCCGCGGATCAGCCCGGACCACATGCGCATCGGATTGACCGTCGGCCAGCGGCGCACGGTGCCCTACGTGCTTGGGCTGCCGGGGACGCGGAAGGTCGACGTGTACTTCCTCGTCGATCTCTCCAACAGCATGGCCGACGCGATCGCCGGATTGAAGACCGCGCTCAACCGGATCGTGGGCCAACTGCAGCAGGCCGGCGTCGACGGCTGGTTCGGGATCGGCACTTACGAAAGCTACGACCGCGGTTACCCGTATCACCGGGTGCTGGATCTGGGCCCGCCGAATGAGGCTTTGCTGCAACAGCTGGGCGGGCTGGTCGCCGCCGGCGGCGGCAACGAGACGACGCTCGCCGCGCTGTTCCAGACCGCTACCGGCAAGGGCCAAGACGATCCGGGCGCGTTCATCGCCGCGGGCCAGCAGGCCCACTTCCGCCCCGATGCGCTGCACCTCGTCGTCAACGCGACGGACGAGGGCTTCACGACCGGCGGCGACCTGCTGAGCGGTCCGGCGCAGCCGTCGTTCGACGCGGTCGGCGCGGCGTTGCGCGCAGTGCACGCGCTGCAAGTCGGCATCGCCTACGAGTCCGACGCGGCGACCGCGAAAGCGGAGAACACGAACCCGAAGTTCAAGCCCAACCCGTCGGTCGACGAACGCACCGTCGCGTCGGCGACCGGCGCGTTCGCGCCGGCCGAGGGCGCCGACTGCAACGGCGACGGAAACCCCGACATCCTGCCGGGGCAACCGTTGGTGTGCATCATTGATCCAACGCGGGCAAAGGAAGCCTCGGCGATCGCGCCGGCCATCGTGAACATGGTGCTGGCCGCGCCGGACGTGCAGCCGGTGACAGTGACCTGGACGGCGAAGCATCCGGTTGTCACGAGCATTGCGCCGAAAGTCTCACCCGCGGTGAACCTGCGCTTCCCGGCCCAGTTGACCTTCCAGGTCACGTACAACTGCCCGGCGAGCCTGCCGGCCGGCATCTACCCGGCGACGTTGACGGCGCGCATCCACGGCGCCCCGGTCGCGAAGGCGGTCGCCCAGATCGACTGCAGCACGCCGCCGCTGCCGGCTGCCGCCGCGCCGTTGGTCGGGCTCGGCGTCGCGACCGTGCCGGCGCCGCCGACCGAGCCGGTGACCAACGCGCAACCGCAGAGCCAGCCGCAATCACAGCCGCAATCGCAACCGCAGTCGCAGGCGCAAGCGCAAGCGGGCGCGGCCTTCCAAGAGCAAGAAGAGACGCAGTTGGCCTTTGCCTACGCCAATCCGGCCGCCGAAGGCGAGCGCGCGTTCTCGTTCAGCCGCTATCGGGCGCCGGCCCCGAACAACGGCGACGGGCTGCCGGTCTATCCCGTCGCGGCGATGCTCGGGAGCCTGGCCGCGGTTGTCGTCGCCCGCACTCGCCGCCGTACCCAACCGGCCCGCGCCGGACTGAACAGAAGGTCATGGCAATGACAGAACAAACAGCGGTCGACACCGACGCCGCCCCGGCGCAGACGAGACTAGAAGCGCTCGTCGCCCGATTGCGCGCGTATCGCTTGGCGCAACGGCGCAAGGCTGCCGGCCAAGGACGCGGCAAGGGCAGCCGGATCACGACGATGCTCGGCGCCATCGTCGTGCTGTTGCTGCTGTTGTTCGGCGCGGGCTTGAGCTACCTCACCCCGTCGGGCAGCGGTCGGCAGTTGACGCTTGACGAGTTCGTCGCGCTCACCGGCGGGCACCGGGTCGAATCGGCGACGTTCCTCGACCAGGACAACCGGCTCATCGGCCGCTATGTGTTGCCCGACCAGACGACGGCGCCGTTCTGGCTCAACTATCCGAAGTCTGACGTCGCGTTCGGCAGCCTTGCCGACCGGCTCGCCGCCGACGGCGCGCGCGTGCGGGTCGACCCGCAAAGCCAAAAAGTGATCGTGCGGACGGTCACGATCTACCTGTTGCCGTTGCTCGTTCTCGCGTCGGTGTTCGGGCTGTTGTTCGCCGGCTCTCGCGGCGGCGGCTCGGGCATCGGCGAGGTCATCAACTTCGGCTCGATCGGCAGCAAGCGCGGCCAGAAGGGCAAGCAGGGCAACAGCATCGGCTTCGGCGACGTCGGCTCGGCCGGTGAGGCGATCGCCGAGCTGCGCGAAGTCGTCGACTACTTGCGCAACCCTGCCCGCTACGACGAGGTTGGCGCCGTCCCGCCGAAAGGCGTGCTGCTGTTCGGCCCGCCGGGATGTGGCAAGACGTTGCTCGCGAAGGCAGTCGCGGGCGAGGCCGGCGTGCCGTTCTTCTCGGTCGCCGGCGCCGAGTTCGTCGAGTCGCTCGTCGGCGTCGGCGCGGCCCGGGTTCGCGACTTGTTCCGCCGGGTGCGCGCGGTCGCGCCGGCGATCGTGTTCATCGACGAGCTCGACGCCGCCGGTCGCCGTCGTGGACGCGGTGGCGGCGAGGGCGGCAGCGACGAACGCGAGCAGACGCTCAACCAGATGCTCGTCGAGATGGACGGCTTCGAGGTCTCCGGCGGCATCGTCGTCATGGGCGCGACCAACCGGCCGGACATCCTCGACCCCGCGTTGTTGCGACCGGGACGGTTCGACCGGCACATCACGATCGAGCTGCCGGACGCGCCGGGTCGCGACGAGATCCTTCGGCTGCACGCGCGCACCCGGCCGGTGAATCCGGACGTCGACTTCGCCTACCTCGCTCGCCGTACCGCTGGGTTCTCCGGCGCGGACCTCGCGAACGTCATCAACGAGGCGACATTGCTGGCGTTGCGGCTCGGCCGTCAGGACGTGACGACGCCGGAGTTGGAAGAAGCGATCCAGCGCGTGCTGCATGGCCCGCAACGGCGAGGTGTCGTCCTCGCTCCCGAGGAGCGGCAACGGATCGCCGTGCATGAGGCCGGTCACGCGATCGTCGCCGCCGCGGTCGGTCAAGCGCAGTCGGTGCACCGGATCAGCGTGCTCACCCGCGGCCGGTCGAGCGGGCAGACGCGCACGACGACCGCCGACGTGCTCGTCCGCACGGCCGACGATCTGTACGGCGAGCTCGTCGCGACGCTCGCGGGCCGCGCTGCCGAACAGCTCGTGCTCGGCAGCCTCTCGACCGGCGCGGAAGACGACCTGGAGACCGCGAGCAGCCTCGCGTCGGACATGGTCGGCCGCTACGGCATGAGCGGCCGGGTCGGACCACGCCGGCTGCTCGCGAGCGACGTCGACGGGTTCCTCGGCGGCAAGAGCGGCCTCGGCGACCTCGCGCCGCGCGCGCTCGACGCCTACGACGAAGAGCTGGAGCGGTTGCTGCTGGCGGCCGAGGCCGAGGCGCGGCGGCGCCTGAGCGCGAACCGCGAGGTCTTCGATCGGCTGGCCGGCGAGTTGGCGACCGCGGAGACGCTCGAAGGCCCGGCGCTCGAGATCTTCCTCTACGCCGTGCCGCACGAGCCGCCGCGATTCAGTCCGTCGTTATCGGTCAGCGCTAACGGCGCGCGCACTCCTCGGAAGGTGACGACATGACCCGTCGGACGATGTGGGCGGCGACAGCGGCGCTGCTCGCCGCGGCTGGCACGTTCCAAGGCGCGTCGGCGACGCCGCACCCGACGGGCGTGACCACGATGAGCGCCAAGGCGTCGGGGAGCCAAGTGGCGCTCTCCGGTTGGGCGACGTTCTCCGGCGCGACCGTCGCGACCGCGAGCGACAAGGCGACCGACGCCGTCGCCGCGCAAGGCGCGCCGGCCAGTTCGGAGCCGGCGGCGGCTGCCGACGGCGCGGAGTTGATCGGCGCGGATCTCGTCTACCGGCCGGAGCTCGGCGACCTGTTCATCCGCATCCGGGTGACCTCTATCCCGACGACGCCGTCCGTCGGCGGCGCACCGTCCGTCGTCGGCGACCTGACCGTCCTGTACGGCCTGCGCACCGTCGTGTCCGGCGTGCCGGTCGAGATCCGCATGCAGTCGGCCGGCGTCACCAGCCAGTTCGGTTTGTTCGACTGCAGCTCCGAGAACGGTTGCACCCAAGCCGCGACGATCTCCGGCGGTTACGGCACGACCGGCGAGGAGATCGTCGCCGCTATTCCGTTGTCGGCGTTCGCGTCGATCAAGAAGGTGCACCTCAAAGAAGGCGACAAGATCGGCACGCCGACCGCCTTCGTCGCGCGTGCGGCCTACAACGTCGGCGCCGTCAGCGACTCCGTGACGATGGACGACGTCGTGTTGGCCAAGACCGTCACCGTTCAGATCCCGGTGAAGTCGGTGCATGTGACGGTCGGGAAGGTGACCCGCGTCGCCGTGCTGAAGAACGGCTACTTCACCGTGTCGTTCCCGACCAGCGCGTGGGGCGGCAAGCGGACCGCGACCGCGACGACCCGGACCTGCCTCGGGAAGTCGTGCGTCGTGCAGAAGTTCACCGTCTCGCGATGAGCCGAGCGCGCGGCGTCGTCAGCGCCACGGCGGCGCTGGCCGTTGTCGCAGGCGCCTTGGTCGCGAACTCGGCCGGCGCCTACGCCCGGCCGGGCACGACCACCCGCGTCGACGTGGGGCCGCACGGTGAGCAGGCGACGATCCCGGCGCTGAACCTGAGCTGCCAGCCGCAGTTCTGCGCGACGCCGACGGTCATCAGCGGGAACGGACGGTACGTCGCGTTCGCCAGCAACGCGTCCAATCTCGTCGCGCACGACAACGACAACGGCCCCGATGTCTTCGTTCGCGATCTGCGGACCGGCGTGACGACGATGGCGTCGGTGTCTTCGTCTGGCGGGCAGCAGCTGTGGGTGAACCCGTTGACCGCCTCGATCGCCGGGCTCGCCATCAGCGCCGACGGCCGCTACGTCGCCTTCGGCAGCAACGCGACCACCTTGGTGGTGGGCGACACCAATCTCGCGATGGACGCGTTCGTCCACGATATGAAGACCGGCGACACGACCCGCGTCGACGTCTCGTCGTCGAATGGTCAAGCCAGTCAAGGGATCGTGGCCGGCCTGTCGATGAGCGCCGACGGGCGTTACGTCGCGTTCGCGTCGGCGTCTTCCGATCTCGTCAGCGGTGACACGAACGGCGACGCCGACGTGTTCGTGCGCGACCAGCGAAACGGCACAACGGTGCGGGCGTCGGTGTCGACGGCGGGCGCGCAAGGCGACGGCGCGTCCGGCTCTGGCTTCTCGTTGAGCCCGACCGGACGCTGGCTGGTCTTCGGCAGCGACGCGACCAACCTCGTCTCGGGCGACGTGAACTCGCAACGCGACGTCTTTCTGCGCGATCTGACTAAGAACACCACGAGCTTGATCTCGGTCCGGCCGGACGGATCGGCGGTGCCGCTGCTCGGTGGCAACTCGGACGTGCCGTACGGCCCGGGCTCGGCGATCAGCGCCGACGGCCGCTACGTCGTGTTCGGCAGCAACTCGGCGTTGCTGATCCCCAACGACACCAACGGCAACAACTCCGATTGGTTCGTTCGCGACCGGGCCACCGGACGCACGCAGCGGGTGTCCGTCGCGAGTGACGGCGCCGACCGCGACATCGCGTCGACGGCGAGCGCGTCGATCACGCCGAATGGCCGGCTCGTGGTGTTCCGCACTGCGGAAAGCCTCGTCGCCGAGGACCAGGGGTCGTGCCCGACCACCCCCGGCAGCAGCGAGGGCGACAACGACATCTACGTGCACGACATGCGCACGGGAGCGGTCGATCTGATCTCGCGCTCGTCGAGCGGCGCGGCGGCTTTCGCGTCGGCAGCCGACGCCCCGTATGGATGCCAGAACTCCGCTGATCCCTCGATCTCCGACGACGGCCGCATCGTCGTCTTCGACAGCAATGCGACGAACCTCGTGCATGGTGACACCAACAAGACCTACGACGTGTTCGTGCGTTACCGCGGCGCTGATCTCGCGGTCGACGGCTGGGTCGCTTCGGCGCCGTCGTCGGCGCCGCCACCGGCGCCACCAGTGTGCGTCGGCGCGGTCTGCCTGCCGCCGACGGCGGCGCTGACCGGTGCTCAGGTCACTGTCCGGCCGGCCGTTCGCGATGTCTTCGTCGACATCGCTACGACCGCTCGCGCCGTGGACGGCAACACGCTGTACGGGCTCGACTTTGCCATCGGCCGCGACCATTACCAGCTGCGCATGCAACGCGTGCCGGGCTTGCCCGGCGCGGCCCAGTTCGACGTGTTCCGGCTCGCCGGCGCGCGATGGATCGACGTCGCCGGCGTCGGCGGCGGCTACGGCACCGTCGGCGCCGATGTCGTGGCCGCGATCCCGCTGGCCGCGCTGGGAATTCATCACGGCGACGTCGCACTCCGCGACGTCATTGCGTTCGCCGGCGTCGGCGCCGTCTCAACCGGCGCGGTTCGCGTCGTGTCCGCACTACAACTGCACGAGGTGGCACATGTCTAAGCGGCCGATTGCCGGCGTAGCGCTCGCCGGGTTGCTCGCCGCCGTAGCGGTGACTGCGGGATCGGCGCACGCGGCGTACATCCGACCCGGCCTCCCCGTGCGGTTGTCCGTGTCGTCGTCGGGCGCGCAGGCCAATGGCACGTCGCCGAATACCGACGAGCATGGGACCGCGATGACCCCGGACGGCCGATTCGTCGTCTTCACCAGCAAGGCGACGAACCTTACGCCGGACACGCCGAAGCCGGTTCTTTCGACGGACCAACAGATCTTCGTTCGCGATCGACTCCGTCGGACCACGACGCGGGTGTCGATTCTGCCGGGTTCGCTCACCGACACCGACCCGAACACGGTGTGCGAGGACTTCAGTTCCCCGGCGATCAGCGACGACGGCAGGTACGTCGCGTTCGACAGCGCCTGCAACTTCATCGTTGACCCACCCAAGATTGTGCCCATCGTCGGCGGCGGGGTATACGTCCGCGACCTGCGCGCCGGCACGACCACTCGGATCACGGTGGGGGCGCACGGCGAGCCGTCGAGCGGAAACGCGCCGACCATCAGCGCGGACGGTCGGTTCGTGGCGTTCGAGAGCACCGCCACCGACCTGGTCAGCAGCGGTTGCTCGGGGGATCCGTACGCGCAGGTGAATTGCGCCGAGAACGGTGTGAAGCTGCCGGACTGGCAGATCTATGTCCGCGATGTCGTGCGCAAGACGACGGTGCTCGCGTCGAAATCGACCGACGGCGGGATCGGCAACGGGGCCAGCCGCGAGCCATCGATCAGCCCGGACGGTCGCTACGTCGCGTTTTCCAGCGTTGCGAGCGACCTCGTTGCCGGCGACACCAATCTCTGCAACCCGGCAGAGGGCCTTCCGTCCTGCCCGGACGTCTTCTTGCGCGATCTGAAGGCGAATCACACCGAACTGATCTCGGTTGGCCTCGACGGGCAACCGGCGAACAATGACTCCGGTTTCGGCTCGGAGGGCGAGCGGCAAGCGATCAGCGCTGACGGCCGTTACGTCGCGTTCCTTTCCAATGCGACGAACCTCGTGCCGAACTACGCAAGCAACTTCGGTATTTACGTCCGAGACCGGAAGGCCGGCCGGACGGAGCGAGTCACGGTCGACAGCTTCGGCAAACCGATGGAGGCGACCGATTTCAGCATGAGCCGCGACGGCCGCTACGTCGGCGTCGACGTGCTGACCAACTTGGGCCTCTGTCCGGACAGCAACCCGGGGATGACCGGGGTGCACGACCGGGTCACGGGCGCGCTCGACCTCATCGGCTGGACGACTTACACCGGCGCGCCGAACGACTGCAAGCAGTACTACAACGTCGGTGCTGCGCAGGTGTCGCGCGGCGGTCGCTACGTCAGCTTCGCCACGACCGCGACGAACCTCGTGCGCGGCGACACGAACAAAGTCTGTGACCTGTTCCTGACCGACCGCGGGTCTGCGCTCGGCGCGGGCGAGCTGGCCCGATCCGGCGCGTTGGCGTTCGCTGGCGCCTCCGCGTTCCGCACGACGGGCGTTGTCGACGCGGTCGATCCGACCGGCGAGGTCAGCGCCGCGGACGTCGATCTCGGGCTCGACCTGCGGGCCGCGACGGTCGCGTATCGAGCGGTGACCGCTGACTTGTTCGTGAAGCTCGAGCTCAACCGCATGCCGTTGTATGCGCTGGCCAGCCCGGCAGTGGTCTACACCGTCGACCTCGCCGTGCACGGCACGCGCTACGAGCTGCGCATCGGCAAGACCGCGACCGGCCCGTCGTTCGCTCTCTACCGCGCCGACGGCTTGGGCTGGACGCACGTCGGCGACGTCAAGGGCGGCTACGGGACAACCGGCGAGGAGGTGGTTGCCGCGGTGCCGCTGGCGGCTCTCGGCGCAGCGCACGGTGGCCAGGTGAGCCAGGTGAGCGCGACCAGCGGGTTCGGCGCCGTCGCGACCGGCGTGATTGATCCGATCGACGGGCTCACGTTGTGAAAGGTGTTGCGATCGCCGCGCTGGTGCGTAGTTCTGGGTGACTGCCAGAGCTGGGTCTTGCCGGCGCAGCGGACGAAGGGAATGACAGCGATGTCGCCAGAGGAGTACTTCGCGACCCAATGGCCGGCGCTGGTGCCCAAGCTACGGACGATGCTCGCCCGCGCGGGCGCGCCGGTCACCGATCGCGACGACCTCGTGCAGGAGACGGCGCTGCGGCTGTACCGGATGTGGCCGAAGGTCGATCAAGAGCGCGGCATCGACCCACTCGCCTGCCGGATCGCGATGAACGCATGGCGCGACCAGTGGCGCCGGCGCGGCGAGCGCGAGGTGCTCGGCGACGTGCCCGAGGTTGCGACGGACTACGACACCGAACGGGCCGCCATCGCCCGGGTCGAAGTGCGCGAAGTCTCGCGGGCGCTCGCGCGGCTGCGACCGGCGACTGCGGCCGTGTTGCGAGTCGCGGCGATCGACGCTGAGTCTGACCTTGAAGGCGGCACCCCGCCGGCGGTGCGGATGGCGCGCTGCCGCGCTCGCCGCGCGCTGCAGGCGTCGCTGCGGGTCGCGTGCGCAGCGGTGTTGATTGCCGTGTCGGCGGCGCGCGCGCTCGGCCGACCAGCGCGCAGCGGTCTCGCCGCCGGCGCGGTGGCGACGGTCGCACTCGTCGTCACGCTGGGGACGATGGTCGCGCCGGCGTCGGCGCCAGGCCGGGTCGACCTTTCGCCGGCCACCCAGCTCGGCCGACCGATCGCGGACGTCGCCGCGTCACCGCACCAGGCTCCGGCCCCGGTTGGGTCCGGTCGCGGCGGGGTCGTGTCCGCGCATCGCGTCGGCAAGCGGCCGGCCGCGAAGCCCACGCCGTACTACGTCGTGCATGCCGGGCCGAGCGAGCTGCGCGCGTACTTCGACGTCGACGTGCAGGGGTACGGCGCGCGCGTTCAGGATTCGCCGGCGAACGGCCCGATCCCGGTGTGCGTCTACGGCGCGACGCCCGACTCCCCGGTGAACCCCCGCTGCCACTAGGACAGATCGGTCCAGCACACCGTGTGCTGCGGCGAGCACGGCTCCGCTGACGTCGTGCTCGTCTCCTTCGTGAGCGGCTGGGCGAGCAGCCAGAGGCTGAGCATCGTGTAGCCGACCATCGCCACCAGCCACGGGTATTCGCTGTCCCGCGCGGCCCGTTCGTCCCGCCCGGCGGTGCTGAGGTGCCGGTGTGCGATGACGACCGCTATGACGTGCACGGCCACGATGACGGCGAGCGAGACGTACCAGAAGAACGCCGACGGCAGCAGCTTCGGGTTCGGCTCGAAGCTGTCGTTGAACGGATACGGTAGGTGAATCGGCCAACTTTCGCGGCCAGTGGGGTTCCCGATCAGCGGGAACATCAACTGACCGTTGATCAGCAGGTATTGCAGGTTGTGCGCGAGCAGGTAGCCGAAGGCGATCGGCAGCAAGCTCGGCAGCAATTCGGCGACCGCAGGGCGGGCGCCACCGGGATGCCGGCCGGCGCGTGCCGCCGCGATGGCGAAGAACCCGAACACTGTCGCCAGCACCAGCGCAAGAACGACGAAGCTGCCGACCCGGAACAGGTGATCGGCGGTCGGGTGGAAGGTGATGTTGCCGCCCGGCAGGCCGCGCTCGAGATCGGCCCATTGCGGCGTCGCCAGCAAACCGTCGAAGTTCACGCTGAACAACAACAGCAGCACGAACGCGATCCGTGACACGTCGGCGGCGAACGGCACCTCGAGCCCACCCGCGAACCCACGCCGCCCCGGCGCGCCGAAGCGGAAGTAGCCGAGCCGGCCCCATGTGTCGAACAGGACCGTGAACACCTCGCCGCGGGCGAACCAGTCCGCGCCGAACAACGCGCCGCACAGCGCGCAGAACACGGCGTAGATCAGCAGCCCGAGCGCGGTGTTCTGGGGCACGGTCGCGGTGAGGTTGAAGACCAACTCGCCGCAGGCCATGACGAAGAACAAGACGACCGCGGGCCACCAGCCCAGCCATCGCGGCCACCGCAACGGATCCGGGCTGCCGAGCATTGCCTGCCGCAACCGCGACGAGTCGGCGTACCGGCTGATCCAGCCGTACGGATTGACCGGGCCGGTCCAGTTGCCGACGATGCCGACAATCAACGGCGTCGAGATCCAGACGAGCACCCAGAACGACGTCGGCAGGATGTTCTCCGGCACCTCTTGGCTGCCGAACAGCCCGCACGCGATCAGGCCCGCGAGCACCATGAATGACAGTGGCGACCAGAACCACGACCACCGGCTGCGGTGTGCCTCGTCGGCGACGTCGGCGAGTTCCTTGCGGCCCGGCCTTCCCATGACGAGCAGGAACGAGACGATGACGACCGCCGCGCCGCCGAGCACGAAGAGGATCAGCGGGATCGGAAGCTCGTAGCGTTTGCCGAAGGCGTGCGCGAGGATTCTCATATGCGGCCGATCTTAGGGAGATTTGTGAACTTCGGCTGAGACGATGGCGGCATGCGCCGCCTCGCCGTTCTCGTGGCGGCATTCGCATTCGTCGTCGGGATGGCGTCGGCCGCGTCGGCGCATGCGGTGTTGACCAGCGTGACACCGCGCGCCGGTTCGATCGTCGCGGCCGCGCCGGCGCAGGTGACGTTGCGGTTCGACGAGCCGGTCGCGGTGACGCCTTCCGCGATCCACGTGTACGACGACCGGCTGAAACGCGTCGATCAGGGCAGCGCCGGTCGGATCACTGGACGCAGCGACACCGTGGGCGTCCACCTGAAGCCGGGACTCCCGGCTGGCACCTACACCGTGACGTTCCGCGTCATCTCCGACGACTCGCATCCGGTTGCCGGTGAATACCGATTCTCCGTCGTCGCGCCGAGCACCGTGCACGGCGTCGCGGGCGATCTCGCTCGCGGCAGCAAGGTCGTCGGCGTCGCGCTGGGAACGGCGCGGTTCGTCGAATACGCCGGTCTGGCCGTCGGCCTCGGCGGGTTGGTGTTCTTCGTGCTGTGGCCGGCCGGTCGCCGCGATCGAGGCGCGCGCCGGCTGGTGTTCGGCGGCCTGGTGACGTTGCTCGCCGGCTCGGTCGCGGCGCTGCTGTTGGAGACGCCGTACGTCGCCGGCGAGGGCCTCGGCTCGACATTCGACCGGCGGGTGTTGCCGACGGTGCTGGCGTCGCACTTCGACATCGCGGTCATCATGCGGATCGTCGTGGTCGCGATCGTCCTGCTGCTGTATCGCGTGTTGATCGATCGCGGGCCGTACGGCTATCCGTACACCATCGCGGGCCTCGCGGTCGTGCTCGCGGACACGTTCGCCGACGCCGGACATTCCACCGTCAACGACAACTACGGTCTCGCGCAGCTTTCCGACGGCGCGCATGTGCTGGCGATGACGGTGTGGCTCGGCGGCCTCGTGATGCTGGTCGTCATCGTCATGCGTCAGCACGCGGACGCGTTGACGCATGACGTTGTGGCCCGCTTCTCGACCGTCGCGCTCGGCTGCATCGCGGTCATTGCCGGCACCGGCACGTATCAAGCGGTTCGCAACGTCGGGTATTGGCCCGCGCTCGTCGACACGACGTACGGCCGCTTGGTGCTGGCGAAGATCGGCGGTCTCGCAGTGATCGTCGGTCTCGGCTACGTCGCGCGGCGCTGGGTGATCCGTGCTGTTGCTTTGACGGACACCGTGACGTTTCGACGCGGGCTGGCAGCCGAGATCGTGATCGGCTTCGCCGTACTCGTGTTGACGTCGGTGCTCGTCGCGACGTTGCAAGGCAAGACCGCGTACGAATCGAGCGGGGTCTGCTTGACTGCACAGCTATGCGGTTCGCGGTGCTGTTCGTCTGCACCGGCAACATCTGCCGATCTCCTACCGCCGAGCGCCTGCTCGCCCATCGATTGCGGGCCCGGCTCGGCCCGGCGATGCCGTTCGACGTGCGCAGCGCAGGGACCGGCGCACTAGTCGGCGAGCCGATCTTTCCGGACGCCGCGCGCTTGCTCACCCGCGACGGGATCGACGTCACCGGGTTCGCGGCCCGCGACCTCGTCCGGGCGACGGCGGAATCGGCCGACGTCGTCCTCGCGATGACGCGCGAGCATCGGGCCGCGACCGCGCGCCTCGCCCCGCGCGCGCTGCCGAAGCTGTTCACCTTGCGCGAGTTCGCCCGCACGCTCGACGACCATCGCGACGCCTGGCCGACGGCCGCCGACGCGTTGATCCGGGCCCGGGCGCTGCTGGCGCTGGCACAGGAGCGGCGCGGGATGGCCGGCCCCGTCGACCCGCGGCTGGACGACGTGCCCGACCCCTACCGCCGGCCTGCGCAGGTGTACGACGAAGCATGGGCGCTCATCTCCGCAGCGGTCGACGTGATCGTCGACGCCGTGGCAGCGCCGTGACGCAGTTACGAAGCGTGTCCGGTTTGTCCAGTTAGGGGTCGGGAAGGTCAGGGGTAACTGACCCCAGCTGGAGGTTGACCATGCGTCGCCGCCCCATCGTGTCCGCGCTCGTCGGGGGAATCGCGTTAACCGTCGCAGCGCTCGGGGCCGGACCGGCCATCGGCCAGCCGCCGCATCCGTCCCACCCGAAACATCCGGCGCACCCGGCCCATCCGCCGCGCCCGCCCAAGCCGCGGCTGCCGGCGCCCGCGGCGTTCTCCGCCGGTCAACTGCAAGCGCAGACCGTCGGCGCGACCGGTTGCGGCACCAACAGCGCCGGCGAGCCGTCCATTCACGTGTCAAAGAACAACCTCGTCGCGCTCGGGTCCGAAGACGGCCTCGGCGCCGGCAGTGAGTTCTGGAGCGGCACCCAAGTCGGTGGCACCTCGACCGCAAAGGCGTGCGGGCTGACGTACGACGGGCAACCCAACGCGTTCGGCGTCGGCGCGTCAGGTGGCGACGTGGATGTCGCCTTCGCGCCGGCCAAAGACACGACCAGCGGCAACTACCGCATCTACGTCGCGAGCCTCAATCTCGCGTCGGTCAACGTCGCGACCTCGACCGACAACGGCAAGACATTCAGCCAAGTCCCCGTCGTCCTCGGCGTGCCCGCGGACGACCGCGAGTGGATTGCGGCCTACGGCACGTCAACCGCGCTGCTGAGTTACCACGACATCGCGACCGGCAACATCGACGTGCTGCGCAGCGATGACGGCGGCCAGACGTTCATGCAGAGTTCGCGCGTGATCCCGGACGGCGACTACAAGTCCGGCGCCAACCAGCACGGCAATCTCGTCATCGACCACGTCAACACCGGTCTTGCGACTGCCGGCCAGTTCTGGGCGTACCAGAGCTTCGTGGCGCCGAGCACCTCCGACGGCACGGTCAACAACGAAGCGTTCCTCGGCGTCTCCAACGACGGCGGCGCGACGTGGACCGACAAGCCGATCCCGTGCACGACGAAGTTCGGCGGCAGCGGTCTCGACCACAACTTCCCGAACGTCTCGGTCGCGCCGAACGGCACGCTGTTCTACGCCGTGAGCAACGACAAGGCGGTGTACGTCGCGATGTCGACGAACCGCGGCAACACCTGGACCTGTTCCGGGCCGATGAGCTCCGGCACGCAGGCGATCTTCCCGTGGCTCGTCGCGACGAACTCCGGCGTCGACCTCGTCTACTACGGCGCGAAGGGCACCGGCGCGAACCAGATCTGGAGCGTCTACTTCGCCGAGACGTTGACGCAGTCGCTGACCAACTGGACGACATGGAAGGTCGCCGACGTGCACCGCGGCCCAGTGTGCGAGGCGGGGTTCTCGTGCAGCGACAACCGCCAGCTCTTCGACGACTTCGGAGTCGACGTCGACCAGGCCGGTTGGGCCCACATCGCGTACTCACATGACTCGCCGAACCTCGGCGATCAGAACACCTACACGGGGTACGCCGTGCAGACCACCGGCACGCCGATCGGCGCCCCGAACTAACCCGCGCTTAGGCGCGTTCGGGGCAGTGGGAGCGGCAACCGGATAGCCAGTTCCGTCCGGCGTTGGACGCGTTCAGCGCAGACGTTGGGATCGCGGTGCCGGTCGAGAAACGTGCGTAACTCGGCCGGCACGATGGCGCTGGCTTCTATTTGACAAGCCTCGCACCGCACCGCAATCGCCACCGCTGCCTCCGAACTCGACCAGCCCGCCCTTGCGGTGGTCCATCGTCCGAGGCCGGCGAGCCATTACTGACCCAGGTGACGGGTCAGCAGCACCAGGTTCCAGCGGCCAAATTCCGCGTGGAATGGGTGCCGGAATGTCCGACAAGCCACGACATTCCCGCCAATAAAGTTCCGACCAGAAGCAATGTGGCCATGAAAAAGCGCATGGCGAACCGACCCGTGCCCATCGTTTGACTCCCGTCCCCGGGGCGACGACCGCGCCCAGACGAGTAGTCATACAGAGTCAAATAACGTTGTCAACCAAAACTGGAAAACCCGCCCGCAGGACAGCGCGCAAAATTGCCTTTACGGTTGCCGGGCAGACATAGCCAGCGCTGATCACGGGAGGTGGGGGTTACGTGCCGAGAGGTGGCACCTCGGCCCCACGACGGCGCACTTCCAGCGCAAAGTCCGCAGCCGCGACCGGCTCGCCGGACGAGCTCGTCGCGCTAGGCGCGCGGATCCGCGAGCTACGGCTCGCCCGCGGATTGCGGCAAGCCGAAGTGGCCGGCGACGAGATGTCCGTCGCCTACGTGTCACGCATCGAAGCCGGCCAACGTCGAGCGGACACCCGAGTGCTCGGGATCATCGCCGAGCGGCTCGGCACCACCGCCGCGCATCTGCTCACCGGCCGCGACCCGGACGACGACAACCGGCTCGTCCTCGCGTTGCGCTACGCCGAGATCGCCTTCCGATCCGGTGAGCTCGCCGAAGCCGAACGCCAACTCCTCGACCTCGCCAACGAATCCTTGCGCGGCCGCTGGCGCGACGAGGCACAAGCGTTGCTTGCTGCGACGTACGAAGCGCAAGGCCGGCTCGCGGAAGCGGCCGAACTCTACGAGCAACTCGGTGACAGCGCGGATGGCGCCGGTTGGCTGCGCGCGCGGATCGGCCTATGCCGCTGTTATCGGGAAGCCGGCGACCTCGCCCACGCGATCGACATCGGCGAGCAAGCGCAAGCGCAACTCGCCGAGCGCGGCCTCGCCGGCCTCGACGAGGCGCTGCAGCTCACGTTGACGATGGCCGCGGCGTACTTCGAACGTGGCGACGTCTTCCATGCCACCCGGCTGTGCCAGCAAGTCGTGGCCGCGGCCGAAGAACGCGGCACGCCGGCCGCGCGCGGCAGCGCCTACTGGAACGCCAGCGTGATCGCCTACAACCAAGGCGATCATCACGAAGCGGTTCGGCTGGCCGAGAAGGCGATTGCGTTGTTCGGCGAAGGTGACGACGCGCGCAACCTCAGCCGGCTGCGGCTTCAGCTCGGCACGTCATTGCTGGCCGAGGATCCGCCAGCGGTCGAAGCAGCGGAGCAGCAACTCACCCGGGCCCGGATCGAGTTGGTCGCCGCCGGCGCCGGGCAGGTCGACCTCGCCCGCTGCGACGCCGACCTAGCGCACGCCCGGCTGCTCGCAGGCGATCTCGACGAAGCCGAACGGCTGGTCGACCAAGCGGAGCAGGAAGCCGCCGACGCGCCACTTGCGCTTGCGCACGCGCACGCGTTGCGAGCGCGGATCGCCGTTGCGCGCGGCGACGCCCACGCCGCGCGCGCGTCGTACCGGCGAGCGGTGACGGCGCTCACCGGAGCAAGCGCGGACCGCGAGGCGGCGCAGCTGTGGTACCAGCTCGGCGCCGAGCTCGACGAGGTCGGCGACGACAGCGGCGCGCACGACGCGTACCGCCGGGCCGGCGCGTCGCTCGGGCTGCGCACAACGAGCGCGATCGCGCCCGCCCCGGTCAAGCGCGGCTGAGCAGGAGGACGGACGGCGTACGGCGAATCACTCGCTATGTCACGCCGCCGCGTCGCCGCCCTCATCTGCGTTCCCGTCGTCGCGTCTCTCGCGCTCGCGGCTGCTTCCCAGGCCAAGAGCGCCGCGCTCAACGGATCGACCTTCGGCGCCGCGCCGAGCGGGTTCGCCGCCTACCACGCGATCCGCGTCGCGAGCGACCCGAAGGCGCCCTCGACCGTGCTGGCGAACACGCCGGTCGCGTATCACGGGCCGAAGCTCGTCCTCGCGCAGAGCTATGTCGGGCGCAAGGCCGCCGAGCCCACGCTCGGCATCGACCACAAGGGCGCGATCTACACCGTCGCGTCGGCGTTCGACGCGGTGCCGGGCGACCCGCCGAAGAACGAGCCGAAGACGCTGGTCATGCGATCGACCGACGGCGGCCGCACCTGGGCGAACCAGCAGCCGAACGTCGCCGGCCAGAACACGATGGTCGTCTCGACCGATCCCTACATCTACGTCGACCCGAACGTGCCGCAGAGCGCCGGCCGCATCTTCGACATCGATCTGCAGGGCGTCAACGGCGCGCACCTGGCATTCAGTGACGACCAAGGCAAGACATGGACGCAGACGCTGCTCACCAGCGCCGGCGTCAACGACCACCAGACGCTCGTCAGCGGCGTCGAGCCGGCGGGCGTGCCGATCCCGCTGACCGACCCGGCGTACCAGAAGGTCGTCTACTACTGCGTCAACCAGATCGCCGACGGCTCATGCGTCCGTTCCTTCGACGGCGGCAAGACGTTCATCCAGGGCGACCAGTCCGGCTACGAGGCGATCAACCCGGATTACCTCTCCAACTTCGACGACAGCCACAACGAAGGCATCTGCGGCAGCCTGCACGGGCACGCGGTCACCGACAAGGACGGCCGGCTGTTCGTGCCGCGCGGTTACTGCGACATCCCGATGATCGCGATCTCGAACGACGCCGCGAACACGTTCCAGACCGTCAAGGTTTCCGACGTCAGCATGTACGGCGAGCAGGCGTCGGTCGCCGTCGACCGCAACGGCACGCTCTACTACGTCTGGCAGGGCGGCGGCCGCAACCTGCCGTTCCTCACGATCAGCAAGGACCACGGCTCGACGTGGAGCACGCCGATGATGATCGCGCCGCCCGGCGTGCACGAGGTGGACTTCCCGAGCATCGACGTCGGCGACCCCGGCCGCGTCGCCATCACGTTCCCCGGCACGACGTCGACCGGCGGCTCCAAGGACAAGACCCGGCCGTGGAACAGCTACGTCGTGATGTCGACCGACGCGCTCTCGGCGAACCCGTTGTTCCTGTCCAACATCGCCAACCCGACCTACGACCCGGTGCACCGCGGCGACTGCGGCGGCGAGTCCGGCGGCCGGTGCGGGCGCATGTACGACTTCCTCGACGTCGTGTCCTCGCCGATCGACCAGGGCCGCATCTTCGCGACCGAGGTCGACACCTGCACGACGTACTTGTCGTGCAGCACCAAGCGGGTCGCCGGCGAGAACGACGACGACACGGTGTCCTATGAGGAGGGCACGACGCACGGCGCCGCCGACGACATGCAGGGCGTGGTGATCCGCGAAGTCAGCGGCCCGGCCTTGCGGGGCAAGGCGCTGTACATCAGCCACGACGCCGCCCGTCGCTAACCGGTCAAGTCAGGCCGCGGGAAGCGCGGCGCCGGTCTGTCCGGATTTCACCCGGATGGCGGGTTCTTCCTCCTCCGTTCGGACCCGATCTAGTAGATGAACGGCTCAACGTTGACGCATGTGCGCCCGACCATCGGAGGTGGCCTCATGCAACGGATGCCAGACCCGCTCGACCTGCTCGCCAGCGGGGTGCCGCTGACACTGCTCGTCGACCTGCTCGACGAGCGCGGGCCCAACTCCCGGCGGGTGTACGCCGAGGAGCGCGGCGACGCCAGCTGGCTGCGCCCAGTGCTCAAACGCTCGGCCTGACCCCAGACTCGTCCGCTTCGCCGGTAACGGAACTGGTCGGGCAGCAGTACTTCTCTTAGACAGGCCCAACTGTCGAACGAGGAGAGTGCCATGCGCCGGACGGTGAAGCGGGTGCTCCCGGGAGTTCTGACGATCGCGCTGTGCGTTCTCGCCGCCCCAGCGGCGCACGCGAGCGGCCACGTCGTCCATGGCGGGTGCTTCATGCTGGCGGCCTCGAGCGATCCGGTCGCCGACAACCCGCCGGAGACCGGGATCATCGGCGACGTCTCGGTGACTACCGACTCCGCCGACAACCCGATCGGCGCCACCGTCTTCTGCAAAGTGCAGGTCGACGGCGTCGACACGTCGTTCCCCGCGTCGTCCTTCGCCAGCCTGCTCGGCAGCGGCGTGGAGATCGGCGTCGGCGAGACGCTCTTTTCCGCGCTGGACAACGACTCGGCGACGATCTGCCAGCGCGTGCTTTACGACGACGGCGCCGACACCGGCTACCACTGCCGGTCCGTCATCGAAGCCTCGGCGCCGCCGCAGGTGGTCCCGGATCTGCTCGACTCGACGGTGTTCCAGCCGGTCGTCGACCCCACTCTGTGCCCGGTTTTGCAGAGCAATCCCGGCACCTACGCCGGCGGTCTCGTCGAGGTGCAACCAGAGGGCGACGTCTACCTGCCCAACACACTCACGGGGCCGATCTACGACTGCCCGCCGTACGGCGACTTCAGCATCGGCGCGCCGGTCAACACCGACCGGTCGTTCCACACCCGCATCTACTTCGCGCCACCCCCGACGACGTAACTCGGTCGCCCGGTAGGGATCCGCGAACGGCTGACCGGCCGCCAAGTTGTAGCGTCCCTCGCGCACTTCGGAGGGCTGGTGACCACGACACGCGGCAAATCGGGCGCGGATCTGGTCGCCAGGTCTCCGAAGTGATGCGCCGCCACGACGACCTCTATGCCGATGTGACGGCGATGATCATCGCGAGTTATGCCGCCCAGGACCGGCTTAACTCGCCAACCGAGTTGGGAGGCAGCGCGTTTCGTCGATCCCTCCTAGTCCGTTTGGATGGTTCGGCGAGCGCGCGTAGTCACTCCACGTCATCTTCGCCGCAAAGGCTTCACCTGCGTGCCCCCTGTCGCCGATGTCCGTTATGCGCGGGCACCCCTGTCCCAGGTGCCCGCGCCAATCGTCCGACCTGGGGGTTGCGCGGATGAAGTGGCGGCGCTTCACGCTGTTGGCTTCCAGTGTGCTCATCGTGACCGTGCTCGCCGGCATCACCGGATGGGCGCAGCTGAGCGCGACGAGCCAAGCCCGCTCGGTGCACCTCGCCGACCGCGCGCAAGTCGAGAAGCTGCTCGCCGGCCTAACCGGGCAGTACCTTCAATTCACGTTCCTCGCCGTTGACACCGCGGCCGAGTCGAACCACTGGCAACTCACCCCGAACAGCAAAGCCGACACCGCACAGCTGAAGGCGTTCACGTCGACGTCGCCACTGACGAGTTACGGCGCCGCGATCGTCGCGCTCACCGGCAAGCCGGTCTCGTACTACCCGTCGGTCGCGGCGCTGCCGCGGGCGACCGACCCCGGGTACGCGCCGCTGCGGCTCGCGATGATCGCGGGCAAGCCGGGCCTGTCGTCGGTGATGAAGGTCCGCGGACACTCGGTCGTCGCGTTTGCCGTGCCGATCATGCGCGACGGCGTCCCGCTCGCGATTTTCCTTGCCTACGCTGACATTCGCACGTGGGCGCTCGAGGGTTACGTGCAACGGCTCGCCCTTGGCCCGCGCGCGCTGGCGTACACCGTCGACGGCCAAGGTGTCATCACGGCCGCCGCGGATCCGTCGCTCGTCGGCACGAAGCTCGCCGCTGGCTCCGCGGTCCATTCGGTGCTGGCCGGCCGCACCGGCACGACGACGTTCGCTGACGCGAGCCAGCACGGCGATCGAATGCTCAGCAGTTTCGCGCCCGTCGGCGTCGGCGGGTGGGGCGCGATGACCGTGCAGCCGGAAGACATGTTCTACGGATCGTTGTCGAGCCACGGCGACCGGGTCGTGCTGGCGCTCGTGGTGCTGCTCGGCATCGTGGTCATCCTGCTCGTCGTGCTCAACCACCGCAGGCACCGGCTGGCCCAGGAACTCGCCGAGCAGCGGCTCTACGACCCGCTCACCGGCCTCGGCCAGCGCGTCATCTTCGACCTCAAGCTGGAGGCGGCGCTCGCCCGCCGCCGCCGGACCGGCGCGCCGGTGTCGGTGATCTACGCCGACCTCGACGCGTTCAAGTCGGTCAACGACCGGCTCGGACACCGCGCCGGCGACCAGTTGCTGACGACCGTCGGCGGCCGGCTGCGTGCCGTCGCGCGGGCCGACGACGCGGTCGTGCGGCTCGGCGGCGACGAGTTCGCCCTCGTCGTCGAGGGTTTGCGGGGCGACGCCCTGATCGGCCTGGTTGAACGCCTCCGCGCGGCGGTCGCCGCCGAGGTGCTGATCAGCGGCGAACGCATCACGCCGCGGCTGTCGGTCGGGGCCGCGGTGCTCGAGACGAGCGGCTCGCCGGACGAGCTCGTGCACGCCGCCGACCTCGCGATGTACCGCGCGAAAGCCACGGGCGCCGGGATGCACGTCACGGTGCTCGACACCGGAGGGCTGGCCTCGTCGGACCATGCCGCCTCATCCGTTCGTCCGGGATCGGGGCGAGTTGCCCCATCCGGGCCCCAAGACGTCGTTGGATTGCAGCGTGACCCCTCCTACGGCTCGTAAGCGGGCAACCTCCTCGGCCGGCGCCGCGCGTACCGCCCCGCGCGCGACGAAGCCGCTCGCCGACCTCGACGTACGGCAGTCCGTCGGCGCGGATCGGCTCGCGCAGCGCCCTGGCGAGCGCGTTCTTCCGATCGGCGTGACCCACGTGGTCCAGGGCTGGCAACCGGTGTGCGGCGGGCCTCGGGTTCGCTTCGTCTTTCCCGGCTGCACGCTCGACGATGCCCCGGAGATCTGCGACGCCTGCGCCGGCACCGCGACGCGCCGGCTGCCCCGCCAGCGCGGCGCCTCGACCGGCTAGTAGGGATCGGCGTAACGCCGGCTGTCCGACACCGTGCGCAAACAGCGGCCTTCTCGGCACGCCGAGCCAGACATTTCCGCACGGTGTCATAGCGCTGGCCGCGTGATCATGGCGTTTGCCGCGGATTTTGGCGTGATCATGGCGTTCGCTGCCGTCCAACGCCATGATCACGAACGAAACGCGTTGCGCTGCTGGCGCCGCCGTCCTCAATCGCCGCCTCGCCGCCATAGAAGGCGGTCAGACGGCGATTGGGCTGGGTTGGCCGGTGGACGCCGGCTCGCAACGCCGGCGTTTCGTTGTGATCATGGCGTTTCACCCTGTGTTTCGCCATGATCACCGCGTCTGAGGGGTTGAAGCGCCATGATCACGAACCCGATGAGGCGCGCCGGCCGAAACAAATCGGGCATAAACGCTTAAGTCCGTCGGGCGACCTGCCGATGTAGGTGCGGTGCCGGCGCCATCCACTCAATGTCCCCTGGGCGGACGCCGTCGTGCCGCGGTCGTCTTCGCCGCCGTCGTCGGCGGCTTTCTCGCGCTGAGCTCGGCCCCCGCGGTCGCGTCGACCGACTTCAAAGCGCAGCCGCACGCGACCCCGGCCCCGACGCCCGCCCCCAAGGGTCACCACGGTCACGGCCAGACGACGGCCACCAACTCGACGGCGGGGCACAGCCCGCAGCACCAGGCCACCCCCACGAGCAGCAGCACCTCGACATTCCGCGCGAACGCGACCACCCAGTCCACCGGCGCGTCGTCGGCCACGGCGCAGCGCGGCGGCGCCTCGTCCGAGCCCGCCCTGCCGAAGCCCGCGGCAACGCCGACGGCGCAGCCGAAAGCCTCGGCCGGCGCTGGCTCGACCAACGCCGAGGTGTCGACGTGGCAGCGCGCCGAGAGCGATCACGTCGATCGCGGCGTCGTGCGCGCGTTCGCGACCGACCTGAAGAAGGCCGGTCAGTCGGCCGGGTTCCCCGCGCTGCTGGTCGCGGTGATGGTCGGCTTCCTGCTGGTGCAGCACCGGCTGGACAAGCGCGACGTGAAGCTGTCGCACGCCGATTGGGTGAGCGACCAGGGGCTGGAGTTCAGCGCCCCGTCGACGATTCGGCGTTGACCGCCGCGGTCTGCCGCGGTGGCGGCAGGCTCCGTACGACGGCCCGCGCGTCGTCCGGCGAAGTCTCGTCGTCGGCTGCGACCGCCGGCGCGAGGTAGTCGCTCAGTTCCTTTGCCGAGACCGGACGGCCGAAGAAGTAACCCTGCGCCTCGTCGCAACCCATCTCCGAGAGCTTGGTCAGCTGGCGCTCGGTCTCGACGCCTTCGGCGGTGACCCGCAGCCCGAGTCCGTGCGCCATCGCGATCGTCGCGGCGACGATCGTGGTCGCCGGGCCGTCGCTCTGCAGTTGCGCGACGAACGACTGGTCGATCTTCACTTCGTCGATCGGCAACGTGTTCAGCCGGCTCAGCGACGAGTAGCCGGTGCCGAAGTCGTCGACCGACAGGCGCATGCCGAGCGCGCGGAGCTGGCACAAGGTCGCGACCGTCTCCGAGCGGTCTTCCATCAGCAAGCTCTCGGTGATCTCGAGGATGATGCGATTCGCGTCAACGCCGGCGTGGAACAGCTCGCGGGCGAGCGCGGCGCCGATGCCCGGCTCCATGACGAGCCGGCCGCTCACGTTGATGGCGACCGCGAGGCCTTCGGTCTCGGGTCGGTTGTCCCACTGCCGCAGCTGCGAGCATGCCTCGCGCAACACCCAGAGCGAGAGCGGCACGATCATGCCGGTCTGCTCCGCGACCGGGATGAACTCGGCCGGCGACACGTTGCCGCGGGTCGGATGCGACCAGCGGAGCAACGCCTCGACTGACGGCGCGGTGCCGGTGCGCAGGTCGACAATCGGTTGGTACTGAAGGGAAAACTCGTGCTCGGCCAGCGCGCGGTGCAGGTCGCTTTCCAGCGCGAGCCGGGCGACCATCTGGCTCTGCATGTTGTCGTGGAACAGCGTGATGGCGCGGCTGCGGGTGCCCTTGCTGGTGTACATCGCCAGGTCGGCTTGCCGGAGCAGGTCGACGGTGCGCTGCTCCGCGCTCGGCACCGGTCCGCCGTCGTGCACGGCGATTCCGCCACTGGCACGGACGCTCACGGTGCGGCCGCACAGCGTGAACGGCGCTTTGAGCTGGCCGAGGAAGCGTTCGGCGACCCGGCCGGCGTCCTTCCCGCTGACGTCGGCCAGCAAGATGGCGAACTCGTCGCCGCCGAAGCGCGCGACGACGTCGTCGGATCGGCTCCCGGTCGTCAGCCGGGCGGCGACCGCGACGAGAAGCTCGTCGCCTACGGCGTGCCCCAATGTGTCGTTGACCGTCTTGAAGTCGTCGAGGTCGATGAACAGCACGGCGAGGCACCGGCCGGCGCCGACCATGTCTTGCAGCGTCGTGGTGAAGGTCAACCGGTTGGCGAGACCGGTGAGATCGTCCTCGGACACCCGGCGTTTGAGCTCACGGGTCAACTCGCCGTGCACCTCGGCGACTTCGGTCGCTTGCTTCTGCTGGTTCGACAGCAGCGCGATGACGCTCGCGTCCGCCGCTTTGGCATACCGCACGAGCACGGCGACGACGACGCTCACCGAGAGGAAGAACATCAGCTCGGCGAGCCAGTTGCCCCGCGAGGCCTCGGTCTGGCCGGGCAGGATCGTGCTGAGCGGACCGGCCGCGACGGCTGACAGCAGCGACGTCACGACGGCGCCGCGCAGGCCGAATCGCGCGGCGGCGATCAGCGTCGGCATCAGCAGCCAGTAGTGCAGATGCCCGGTGCCTTCGTGGACGTACGCCGGCAACAGCCAGCCGAGCGCGAGGCCGCCGACGACGAGCACGGTCATGAGGACCGTGCTCGGCCGGCTTGCCCAGGTGAGAACCCGCGGCGCCGCTGGGACGTCGTGGTTGTCGGTGTGCATGCTCACGGTGAGGGGCCTTTAGCGCATCCGGAAGGGTCGCGGCGGCGGCGCCAGGTCTGCGCGTGGACATGAGGCGAGGGTCAGTCCGCCGAGACCGAGCGCTTCATCGCACAGCGCCTCGACGGTCCAGCCTGCGGCGGTGCCTTCGCGGGTGATGGTCGCGCGGAACAACGTGATCTCGTAACGCGTCGGCACGCCGTACGCGATCTGGATCGTGCCCATCAGCTCGGAGCCACCATGGTCGTCGGCGTCGCTGTCCCACGGCTGGTCGAAGCGCCGCCAGACGTTCGGCTCGACGTCCCAAACGCCGCCAATCCGGACATCTCGCAGCGCCAGCTGCATGAGCACCGACCGTGCCGCTTCCTCGGGAATGACGGCGGCCGGGCGGATCACCTCGGTTACGACGCCTTCGTCTTGCGTCTCGGCGACCAATTGGTCGAGAAGATCCATGGCAGCGCCTTTCGTCTCGTCCTACGTGATCGGCAAGACGGAAGGCCCGACGCATAGTCCTTTCTGGCGACTTCGGGTGGTACGAATCTTCTACGTCAGCTGGAATTCCTCGCCCACCGCGATGAACGCTTCGTGCAGGGCGTCGCGCCAATGCGCCATTTCCGGCAAACCGGCCGCGTGCCAGCGCCGGCCTGACAACACGCTGTAGGCCGGCCGCGGGGCGGGCCGCGGGAACGCGTCGCTCGTCGTCGGCTCGACCCGGGCCGGATCAAGGCCGAGTTCGGCGAAAACGGCGCGGGCAAAGACAAACCAGGACGCTTCCCCCGCACTCGTGCAGTGGTAGATGCCGGGCGGCGCGTTCGAGATCCCGAGCGCGACAAGGGCGCGGGCGAGGTGCAGCGACCACGTCGGTGAGCCGACCTGGTCGTCGACGACGCTCACGGTTTCGTTCTCGGCGGCGAGCCGCGCCATCGTCTTGACGAAATTGCCGCCGACCGCGCCGTAGATCCACGCCGTCCGGACGACGAACGCGTCGGCGCCGCTCGACAGCACGGCCCGCTCGCCGGCCGCCTTCGAACGCCCGTACGCCGACCGCGGCGCGACCGGGGTGTCTTCGTCGTACGGCGTCGACGCGCGGCCGGCGAAGACGTAGTCGGTCGACACGTGCACGAGCCGGGAGCCGCCTTCGGCGCACCACCTGGCGAGCAGGTCGGGGCCGTCGGCGTTGACCAGAAAGGCGGCTTCCTCGTCGCTTTCGGCCGCGTCGACTGAGGTGTAGGCCGCGCAGTTGACGACGACGTCGGGCCGCGCGCCGTCCAGCACCGATTGCACGTCGTCGGGCGAGGTCACATCGAGGGCTGCGCGATCGCAACCGACGACGTCTTCGTCGTACATCGACAGCACGTCGACGACATCGGCGCCCACGGCGCCGGCCGCTCCGGTGACCAGCCAGCGGGTCACGGCGCCACGAGTGGCCGCCACCACGACTCGTGGTCGCGGTACCACTGCACGGTTTCCGCTAGCCCGGCCGTGAAGTCGACCCGCGGCTCATAGCCGAGCTCGTCACGGATCTTGTCGTCGGCCAGCGAGTAACGGCGGTCATGCCCTTTGCGGTCGTCGACGTACGTGACGAACTCGTCCCACTCGCGGCCGGTTGCGGCGAGCAGTCTTGCCGTGAGCTCGCGGTTGGTCATCTCGACTCCGCCGCCAATGTTGTAGATCTCGCCCGCGCGGCCGCCTTCGACGACGAGTTGGATGCCGCGACAGTGGTCGTCGACGTGCAGCCAATCGCGGATGTTGAGCCCGTCGCCGTAGAGCGGAACCCGCTGGCCGTCGAGGAGGTTCGTGACGAACAGCGGGATGACCTTCTCCGGATATTGATACGGCCCGTAGTTGTTGGTGCAGCGCGTGATCGAGACGTTGAGCTTGTGCGTGACGAAGTAGCTGCGCGCGATGAGGTCGCCGCCGGCTTTCGCGGCCGAGTAGGGCGAATTCGGCAACAGCGGATCCGTTTCCCGGAAGCTGCCCTCGGCGATCGAGCCGTAGACCTCGTCGGTGCTCACCTGCACGATCCGCGGGACACCCGCGCGCAACGCGGCGTCGAGCAACGTCTGCACGCCGACGGCGTTGGTCATGACGAAGTCGGCGGCACCGTGAATCGACCGGTCTACATGCGACTCGGCGGCGAAGTTGACGACGACGTCGTGGCCTGGCAGCACGTCGTCGAGCAGGCCGCCGTCGAGGATGTCGCCGCGCACGAACCGGTAGCGCGGCGACGGCGAGACCGAGTCGAGGTTGGCGAGGTTGCCGGCGTAGGTCAGCTTGTCGAACACGGTGACCGCGGCGTCGTCGTAACCGGGGTAACCGCCGGTCAGCATCGTCCGGACGTAGTGCGATCCGATGAAGCCGGCGCCGCCAGTCACGAAGACGCGCATACCGGAAAGCCTAGGCACTAGCGTCTTCCCCTGTGAAAGGCATCATTCTCGCGGGGGGCACCGGCAGCCGGCTGTGGCCGATCACGGTCGCGGCGAGCAAGCAGCTGATGCCGGTCTACGACAAGCCGATGGTCTACTACCCGCTGTCGACGCTGATGCTGGCCGGCATCCGGGACATCCTTGTCATCACGACGCCCGACGACGGGCCGGCGTTCGCGCGGTTGCTCGGCGACGGCAGTCAATGGGGCCTGTCGATTTCCTACGCCGTGCAGCCGCGGCCGGAAGGTTTGGCGCAAGCGTTCACGATCGGCGCAGATTTCATCGGCAGCGAGACCGTGTCGCTCATTCTCGGCGACAACATCTTCTACGGCAGCGGCCTCGGCACCCAGTTGCAGCACTGCACGAAACCCGACGGCGGGCACATCTTCGGCTACCACGTCGCCGACCCGTCGTCGTACGGCGTCGTCGAGTTCGACGACAGCGGACGGGCGGTGTCGATCGAGGAGAAGCCGGCCGCGCCGCGCAGCAGTTACGCCGTTCCCGGGCTCTACTTCTACGCCAACGACGTCGTCGAGATCGCTCGCGAGCTGCGACCGAGCGCTCGCGGCGAGCTCGAGATCACGGCAGTCAACGAGGCGTATCTGCGCGGCGGGCGGCTGCATGTCAGCGTGCTGCCGCGCGGCACCGCGTGGCTCGACACCGGCACGTTCGCGACGTTGATCCAGGCGGCCGAGTTCGTCCGGGTCGTCGAGGAACGCCAGGGCCTGAAGATCTCCTGCCCGGAAGAGATCGCGTGGCGCAACGGCTGGATCGACGACGAGCTGCTCGCCGCACACGCCGACGCGTTGACGAAGAGCGGGTACGGCGACTACCTGCGCCGCCTACTCGCCCAGAGCTAAGCGAACGTCAGCCGGGGCGCACGAGCAGGTAGAGCACCAGCACGCCGGCGAAGAACGCCGTCAGCACGACGGTCGACGTGCGCAGCCGGCGTAGTTTCATTGGCCGGCCGGCTCTACGTCGGCCGTCGTCAACTCAGGCCCGAAGGTGATTCCTTCGGCGCGCAGCGCGAGCGCGATCCGGGCTCGCAGCGCCCGGCCCACCTCGAACTGCCGTCCCGGCAACGTGCGAGCGACAACCCGCACCTGCAACTCCTCGACGGTCAAGCTCTCCACCCCCATGACACTTGGCGGATCGAGCAGCAGCGGACGCAGCTGTTCATCGGCATACGCGGCGACTCCGACGTCGTGCAGGACGTCGTTGACCCGGGAGATGTCAGCAGTGCTCGGCACCGGCACATCGATGACGGCGCGAGCCCAGTCGCGGGAGAGGTTGGTGACGTGGACGACCTGCCCGTTGGGAACTATGACGACTTCACCATTGGCGGATCGCAGCCGCGTGATCCGCAGCGTCACTTCTTCGACCGTGCCGGTGACCGCGGTGGTGGAGCCGAGCGGCGCGATCCGCACGACGTCGCCGAAGCCGTACTGCCGTTCAGCGATCAGGAAGAACCCGGCGAGGATGTCTTGCACGATGCGCTGCGCGCCGAAGCCCAATGCGACGCCGGCGACGGTCGCGGGGGCGACGAGCCCGGCAAGCGGAACGCCGAATCGCTGCACCACGAGCACGGTCGCCACGCAGTAGATGAGCACGATCGTCACCCAGGTGACGACCTGGGCGACGGCATGCCGATGCTTCTCGGCCTCGGATCGCACCAGCGCGTCGGCGCCGGTCGCTTCCGCGTCGATGCGCTCGATCACCTTTGCGCTGATCCAGCCGACGAAACGAGCGAGCAGGATGGCGCCGACGACGTACAAGACAATGAGCAGCAGGTCGGATCGAGCCCAGCGACTGACGTCGGACAGCGGCGCTACGGCGAGAGTCATCGCCGCCCAGTCTCTCAGGCCAGGCGGAACCAGACCTGTTTGCCGTTCTTGGTACGCCGAACCCCCCAGTCGGTGGCGAGGTTTTGCAGGAGGACGAGGCCGCGGCCGCTGTGCCGGCGGCGATCGATCCGGCGGGCGCGCGGCAGCGCCGGATTGGCGTCGTCGACGGCGACGTGGATGCCGGAGTGGTCGCAGTCGACCTGTAGCCGCACCGGCCCCCGCCCGTGCGTCACCGCGTTCGTCACGATCTCCGAGACGAGCAACATCGCGTCGTCGACCAGGTGCGGGAACGCTGTCGCGCAGGTAGCGCGGACCGATTCCCGGGCGGTCGACGGTGCGCACCGGTCCAGCGCGAGCGTGTGCTCAGCGTGGATCCCCGGTGTGCTGCGCACCGTCGGTCGATTCACCTCGGTTGTCGACCTACCCGCCGGTCATCGGGTGGCTACGTCCACGACCGCCAGATCAGGATGGCGGTCGCGCCATGAGGGTCACGCCGGGTACAGGACAAGCAGCGCCATGTCGTCGCGGCGCGCGCCGCCGGCGAAGTGCAGCACGGCGCGGAGCAGCTCGTCGGCCAACGTCTCTGCGTCAGTGGCGTCACTTGCCGCGAGCACTTCGGCCAGCAGGTCGCCGGCCAGCTCGCCGGTCTCGGGGCTGCGGACGTCGGTGAGGCCGTCGGTGTAGAGCACGAGCACGTTGCCCGCCGCGAGGGAGAGGTGATCCTCGTGCCACTGCCCCTTGTCGAGCAGGCCGACGGCGGTGCCCGGCCGGCCGACTGGACGGACGGCCCGGTCGGCAGTGCGCAGCAACGGCAACGGGTGCCCGCCGAGCGACAAGGTGACGTGCGTGACGAGTTGCTCGGGGCGCAGCACGAGATGCGCGACGGTCATGTAGCGGTCTTGCCGCTCGTCGGCGAGCACCGCGTCGTTGAGTTCGCCGAGCACCGACGCGGGCGAGCCCGACCGGCGTGACGCAGCGCGAATGGTGTGCCGGGCCAGGGCGGTGAGCGACGCTGCCTCGACGCCCTTGCCGGAGACGTCGCCGATCGACAGCCCGTAGGTCTGCTGGTCGCCGCGACGGAACACGTCGTAGAAGTCGCCGCCGACGACCGCGCCGTCGTCGAGCGGCTGGTAGCGCGCCGCGATCTGCAACCCGGGAACGGCGGGCAGCTGCGCGGGCAGCAGCGTGCGTTGCAACGTCTGCGCGGTCTCGATCGACGCGTCGTAGAGGCGGGCCCGTTCAAGCGTCGACCCGACCTGCTGCGCGATGGTTTCGATGAACGAGAGGTCCGTGACGGCGGCGGAATCCGTGTTGGGCCAGCTGAAGCCGATCACGCCGACGGCTTGCCCGTGGCTGGACAGCGGCAGCGCGACGTGCACGCGGTCGGCCGCGGACGCGGGCACGTCGGGGTAGCGCGCCGCGAGATCGCTGTCGCCGGTGATCACAACCGGCTGGCCGGTGCGCGCCGCCTCGGCGGCCGGCAGCGGATCGTCGAGCCCGAAGGACGAATACAGCGCGACGACCCCGGCGCTGTAACCCACGGCGTCTTGCACGTGCAGCATCCGCCGGTCCGGGGAGAGCGAGGCGATCATGGCGGCCTCGGCCCGGACGGCGTTGGCGCCGGTCGTCACGGCGACCCGAGCCACCTCGGCGACGGTCTGGGCGCGGGCCAGCCGCGCGGTGACGGCCTGCAGCCGGGCCAACCGGTCGGCCGCGCCGGCCGGACTGGGCTGGGCGGCGTTGGGTCGGGCGGAGCTGGTTTGCGCGGCGCTCGGCGCGCTGCCGCCGGCTTCGCCCGTCGTGGTCGCCGACGGGTACGCCGGAGCCGGCGTAGGTTGCGTCGGGAGACCGCTCATAGGGAGATTTCACCATTACGCGGCATATCTCGCTAGAGCGCTACGTGTGTAACCAAAGGGTAAGAGAGCGCTCACTGGGCGCCTTCGGGGCCAACCTTCGCGGGCAACAGACGACCCCCGGGCGTTCCGGCCGCGTCGTGCGGCCGGGCCAGCTGGACAAGGCTGGCACCCGGGGGCCTGGTGTCTGTCTGGTATTCGCCGTACGCCGTCACCCTGCTGGCTCTAGCAGCTGACTAGCGGCGTGGGGCTCACACCGAGTCCGGAGACGGCGACTAGCCGACAGTCACCTCACGAGTCCTATGGCTATACAAAACCGGACCACCTCCCTTCCCGTGTCCGT
>Ga0157369_10000850_pt1 | contig 38984 bp, 28 predicted proteins | sample C25metaG_FD_113461 | JGI IMG/M metagenome (GOLD analysis project Ga0157369, IMG submission 113461) | Corn rhizosphere microbial communities from Kellogg Biological Station, Michigan, USA - C2-5 metaG | ecosystem: Host-associated > Plants > Roots > Rhizosphere > Soil | place: USA: Michigan... | reverse complement strand
GTCGATCTTCGGGCCTTCGCGGACTTTGCTCTCGCCAGGGGCGGGGCTGGCACCCTGTTCGCGCATCCGAACGACCATCCCTTCGACAGCGACTTGCTCGAGGTCGATGAGAATGGTCGAATTGTTGCGGTCCATCCCAAACCGCATCCTGACAACCGGCACTTTCCAAACCTCGTCAGCGCAGCGCTCTACGTCCTTTCGCCCGAGGCATTGCGGTTCGTTCCAATGGAAGGCCCGTCCGATTGGGGTCGCGACGTGTTTCCTGTCCTTGCGAAGTCCGCGCCGCTCTACGCCTACCGCAGCTGCGAATATGTGAAGGACATCGGCACGCCGGAGCGCCTGGCTCGCGCGGAGCGGCATTTGGGGGAAGGGCGCCTGGATCGCCTGGCCCTGCGCACGGCCAAGGCGGCGGTCTTCGTAGATCGCGATGGCGTCATCAACGAAGAGAAAGGCGGCGTTCACTCGCCCGCCGACGTCAGTCTCATTCCTAGCGCCGCCAAGGCGATCAGGGCCTTCAACGACGCCGGTGTCCCGGTCATCTGTGTCACCAACCAACCGGACCTCGCGAAGGGAATGATGGACTGGGAGGATCTTCGGGCGGTCACTGGAGAAATCGACTGCCAACTTGCTGCCGAGGCTGGCGCCTATCTCGATGACATCTTCATATGCCCTCACCATCCCGAAAAAGGCTGGGAGGGCGAGGTCGCCGAGCTCAAGGTGAAATGCGATTGCCGCAAGCCGGCTGATGGGTTGCTCCGCAAGGCGGCGCGATTCCACAATCTCGATCTCGGCCGTTCGTGGCTGATCGGGGATCGTTACTGCGACATCGCGGCCGCTTCGACGGCTGGTGTTCGGAGCATTCTTGTTTCGACAGGCCAGGCCGGCAACGATCGGGACAGCTACTCCGTCGAACCGAACAGGCGTTGCCCGGATCTCGGCAGCGCGGCTGAGGAAATCCTGAAGGCGCTCGCATGATCATTTCCCGAACCCCTTTGAGGGTCAGCTTCGTCGGCGGTGGATCTGACTTGCCGGCCTTCTATCGCCAGCACGATGGCGCGGTCCTGAGCATGTCCGTGAAAAAGTACGTGTATCTATCGATGCACGAATATTTCGAGCGGCAAGGATGCATCCTCAAATATTCGGAAATCGAAAAGCCGCGAACGGCCGATGAGATTCAGCACCGCATTATTCAGCAGGTATTCCGGGATCTTTCTATCGACCGTGTCGACTTTAATTCCAGCGCGGACGTGCCGGCGGGGACTGGGATGGGGTCGTCGAGCGCTTTCACGGTCGGGTTGCTGAACCTCTGCTTCGCGTACCGCGGTGAATATGTTTCACGAACGCGGCTCGCCGAGCTTGCATGTGAGATCGAGCTTGAAAAGCTGGGCGAGCCAATCGGCAAACAGGACCAATATGGCTGCGCGCTGGGCGGCGTGAACTTGATCGAGTTCCACACTGACGGAAGCGTGACCCACCAGTCCGTCCCCCTCACCATCGAGCAGCGGCGCCGGATGGAGCAAAACCTAGTGATGGTCTACCTCGGCGGCACTCGATCTGCGAGCGAGCTGCTTTCCGCTCAGTCCAAGAGCACCGTCGAAAACGCGCAAGTCGCCGAAAGCCTGAAGGCTATGGTCGAACAAGCGCGCGCTCTTCGCGCCGATCTTTGCAGCGACGTCGATGTTTTGGGTTCGTATCTCCACGAGGGTTGGATGCGCAAGCGCTCGCTGTCGGAGGGTATTTCAAATCCGGTCGTCGAGAGGGCTTATGATCGCGCGCTCGCAGCCGGTGCCACGGGCGGCAAGCTGCTCGGGGCGGGCGGATCCGGATTTCTCCTGATCTATGCGCCCGGCGCCGCGCGCGAGTCGGTAATCGATGCGCTGTCGGAATATGAATCGCATCCCGTTCTCGTCGACACCGCGGGGTCCACAATCATTTACAGCGACTAAGCCGGCGGCAGCTGCGTTAAAACCGGCTGGGCCGCATGAAAGAGTAATCGTAGAGCGTCTCTATAATGTATTGGCCTCGCCTCGCATCTCCCAGCTCAAGCTGCACCGAACCTCGACGGCTTGAGGGCTCCGCACGAGTGCGGGTTTCGGACGCGCGGACGCTTCGCGCGATGACTGGCTGGACGCGCCGCATCTGGCTGGCGGCGCTCGTCCATGGCGACGCATTTCGGTTGGACCCCCTCGGCTACATGCAGGCGCTGATCTGGCGCGTCCGCGGCCTCAAGGTTCGATCTCGAAATCGGCTGGCCGCACTTATGGGCCGATCACCGCGGGCCTACCGATTGTGGATCGCTAGGGTGGAACCGGAGGTTTATGCGCAGCTGCTCGGGCACGGCACGTCATCTGCTCTCCGTGTGACACCGGTTGTCGACTGCACTGGAGGACACGGCTCGCTTGAAACGACCCTTAGGTCGCTCGCCCACTCGGCAGGCGGAGAGGCTCCGATCATCGTCGGCCGCGACCCAGTCCGTGAGGGCCTGACGATTGCTGATCTTTCCGAACTGGCGACGCTGGTGAGTGCCTCCGGGACTTGGCTGTGCATCGTCAAGTCGGGCGATCGGCTCGCACCCGCCGCGCTGCAGATTTACGCTCGGGCGGCAGTCGATGCTCACGAGGCGTGCCTCGTCTATGCCGACGACGACCTTCACTTGGGGAGCGAGCGACACTCGCCGCATTTCAAGAGTTCCTGGAATCCGGAGCTTTTCAAGCATCATGATTTTGTCACCGGGTCCGCCATGGTTCGGGCGACTCCCGAGATGCTCGCCGGCCTTCACGGACCTAACTGGGTTCAACAGCTCACGCACCGGGCCATCGCCAGAGGAGCTGCGCCGATCCACCTGCCTGCAGTGCTCCACCACCGTCAGGAGCGGCCGGAGCCGACCTTGCCTGCAAAGCCCGTCCCCGTCTTGGCTGAGCCGGCGCCCGCCGTGACCGTCATTATTCCGACCCGTAACCGGTTGTCCTTTTTGAGGCCCTGCATCGAGGGCCTCCGGAAAACCGCGTATCCGAATCTTGACGTTATCGTCATCGACAACGCCAGCGACGAACCCGACACGCTCGACTACCTCGCGCTGCTCAAGCGTGACGGCGTGCGGGTCCTCGAAATGGGTGGCGCTTTCAACTTCTCTGCACTCAACAATGCGGCGGTGAAGCGGGCTAAAGGCGAGCTCCTGTGCTTCCTCAACAACGACGTTGAAATCATCGATCCCGACTGGCTCTCGCTGCTCGTCAGGCAGGCCGCCCGCGCCGACATTGGCGCCGTCGGCGGCCGCTTACTCTATCCTGATGGCGCCCTTCAGCATGCCGGAGTTGTGACCGGCGTCGGGGGCGGGGCGGCCCATGCTCATCGAAATTTGAGACACGACGACCCCGGCTATTTCCTGCGAGACCGTTTGCCGCAGCGGGTCAGTGCAGTGACCGCTGCCTGTCTGGTTGTCAGCAAGGACAAGTTCCTCGGCGTCGGCGGCTTCAACGAAGTCGATTTTCCGATCGCCTTCAACGACGTCGATCTCTGCCTCAAGCTCAACGCGCTTGGATGGCAGACTTTCTATGAACCGCGCGCGGTCCTCATCCACCATGAATCGAAGTCGCGCGGGAGCGATAGCGCGAAGGAGAATCGCGAGCGGTTCGCCGGCGAGCTGGCGGCACTAAAGCGCCGCTGGGGCACCGATCAGCTGCGTGATCCCTACCACCATCCGCATCTCAGTCCCTTCTGCGAACAATTCCATATCGCCGTTTGACGCGCATGCCTCGCCTGCAGCTTCCAACGGTCACGCTGTGCGCGGCCAGCTCCGTCAATATCGAGGCAACAATGGACGCGCTTCGCGCCTGTCTGGATCAAATAGACTTCGCCCAGGCTCTCTTGTTCACCAACGCAGCCGTTGCCGCACCCGATCCGATCCGGGTTGTGCGGATAGACTCATTGGACACTGCCCGGGCCTATTCCGATTTTCTGCTGTGCGGCCTCGTTCATCATCTGCGCACCTCACACTGTCTCATCGTTCAATGGGACGGCTTTGTCATTGATTCAGCATGCTGGGACCCGCAGTTCCTAGATTTCGACTACATCGGCGCACCATGGCCTCAGTTCGCTGACGGCCACGCGGTCGGGAACGGCGGTTTCTCCCTTCGCAGCCTGCGCCTGCTCGAGGCCTGCCAGAACACGAATTTTTGCGTTGGGCATCCGGAAGATGTGGCGATTTGCCGGACCAATCGGTCTTTCCTGGAGGAAAAACACCGAATCCGCTTTGCGGACCTGGCAACTGCGCAAAAATTCTCTTTCGAGCGTACAGTCTCCCGTGGTCAGACGTTCGGGTTTCATGGCGTTTTCAACATGATCCCGGCACTCGGCGCTAATCGATTCTGGGAGATTTACTCGAGTCTCGACGACAAGCAGACGGCCTTTGTGGATTATGAGCTGCTGATGCGGCAACTCGGCCGAGGAAGCGAAGCAGCTCGGCGCCGCCTCCGTCTGACGATCGATTTTCTCCGGGCGCGGCTCAGTCGCCGTCGCGCAGCCGGTTCCTCCTAGGCGACCTGCCGAATCTCCGGCTCCTCGAGCGATGCGAGATACAGATCCCGCTCCGCCACCCACAAGTCGGCATAGTCGCAATCGCGCCACGCCTCGAACCATGGCCCTCCGATCGTGTAATGAAGAACACGCGGCGTAGCGCGGGCCATCGGATATTCGCCGACAAGGAAATTCCAGTCGAGTTCAAGAGCGCCGATGTCGCGCTCGTCCTGTATCCATTCGAAGCGATGCAGATAGGCAGGCGATTCGCTGTTCACTCGCGCGGGTGTGAGAGAGCGAACATCGGGATGATCGCAGTTGAACAGCATTAGCGACGACCAGTTCTTGCGCGGGTACACTGCTTGTTGCTTGCCATCCATCTTGATGCGGTGCGCCGGCGTATAGTCGTGTTGAACGCAGTAAAGGGCCTTATTCGCGTCCAGACCCTTGAACAGCTCCCTGACGTCCGTCGTGAAGAGGAAGTCGCAGTCACAGAACGCGACCCAGCCCGACTGGGCAGCCAGATAAGGTGTCAAGAAGCGCGTGAGCGAAAACTCGGTCGAGGCACGCGAGTCGCAAGGACGGGTGTAGAGGCCCAGCTCGCGCAACGGCTCTTGCCGGATTGGAAGGACGGTCACGTCATAAGCAGCATGCCGGAGGAGTGAATAACGGCACACTTCCCACGCGATATGCTCACGGCTGTCATAGCCAACGAAAATCTTTGCAGTTCGTGAATCGCCCATTTAACGCCCCAACTACTCTCGCTTCCACGGAATCCCGGGTGCTCGCCCGCATACGCTTGCCCGGACAAACACCTATTGGCAAGTAATCGCAAAAAGCATTTTTTAGAACCAGGAACTGTTGAAGAACTATTACGGTGCCAAAACGCTAGCTGGGAACTCGGTTATTAAACAGAATGTTAATGGAACTGCGGATGACTCATTGCGCTGACAGGCCGCGAGCGCTGCTCGAGGCTGCGGCAAATTTGCAACCATGAGGCGATTCATCGCATTTCACTTTGGCCTTGTGCAGGATGTGACCGTTCTGCGCGATCTCGTCCTGCTCGCCGCGTCGTCTTCCTCCAGGGATATTCATCTCCTGGTGTCGAGCAAGCTGGCCGATCTCGATGATGACGGTCGCTGGATGCGAGAAATCCACCGGCTTGGCACGCAAATCGGCTTCGCGCCATTCGTTTACGAGAGCCCTTTCGACTGCCTGCGACGCGTGGGCGCCGGCGGAGGACTGATCATTGCGGGAAGCGAGTCTGATTCGCGCGCCCACCGCGACGCGCATGACTTGTTTCGAGCCGTTCCTGGGAGGATCCGGACGGTCACACTCCAGCATGGTTTTGAATGCGTAGGTTTCCTGCACAATGCGCGGCACGACGCCACGGCCGGACGAGCAGTACGCTTTGCCGCGGATATTGCCGTCGGCTGGTTTGAACTCGAGCGATTATATTCCGTCAGTTCGAGCGAGCGCAGCAAAATCTTTGTCGCTGGTCCGCCTTCGATGATCGAGGGGGGCGTGCGAACATCCGCCGCACCGAATGGCGACCTTCCGGTGTTGATCTGCGAAAATCTTCACTCGGTGCGGTTTGTGAACGGTCGAATGCGCGAGGCATTCCTGGAGACTTTCCTTGAATTCGCTGAGCGGCTGAGAATGGTTGGACAAGAGCTGACGCTGCGTCCGCACCCGGCGGGCCGATTCACCCAGCGCAAGAAGGTACGTCTTCCCGACAACGTCAAGATCAGCAGTGAACCGCTTTACGACGTCGATCTGGCAGCGTTCAGCTCTGTAATCTCCGCGCCCTCGACGATACTCTTCGACTTTGCGCTCGCCGGAATTCCAGTCGCGACATGGGTCGATACCGAGGGTCTCGTGGATGCTCGTAATTTCCGCGGACTCGCGCAGGTCGGCACGGTCGATGACTGGTGGCGCTTCAACCTGGCGGCCAGATGGGAGCGGGACGCGCTGGTGGCGATGCAGGACGAGTTCATTCGCCGCCTCGCGCTTCCCAGCGACATCCGGAACCGTTACGAGCAGCTCCTTGAGCTTTCCTGACGGTCGATTACTCGCTCCTAGGCGGGCTCGGCCTTGATTGCAGTCTCGCTGACATAGAGCGCGTCGCCCCAGCCTTGCTTGTTGATCAGGACGGAACGGAGCCGAAAGCCGAACTGCCTGACATAGGCAGTGACCTCTTCAAAGGTGCAGCCCCCTTCGTACAGCGGCTCTTCGCTGACTTCGATCCAAAGCGCCTTGGCATTCCTGAGAACATCCGTGGCGCCACGCAGCACGTGCAGTTCTGCGCCCTGCGTGTCGAGCACGACCAGATCGAATTCGGGTGAATCGCTGTGTTGAGCCACCAAATCGTCGGCCGTGATCGTTTCGAGACTGAGGGTCTCCACGTAGCTGATGTCAGGATACAGGTTGGCATGATTTCCGAGTTCGAGCATGCTCGAGGATCCGCCATCGTTCGATGACACGTTGAACTCAACCGTCGCTCCGGTGACGTCCGAGCAGACCGCGAGAACCCCGTCGAAACCAGGGAAGCGTGAGATGTTCTTTTTCAGCCTCTCGAAGATCGACGGAATTGCCTCGACGAAGAGAACCCGCTCGACGCCGCGCGAATTGTAAAACGGAGCTTCCTGGCCCCAATGGGCGCCGATGTGCAGAATGCTCTTGGGATAAATGCCGTAGATTGCCAGTTGCTTCAAAGCATGCAGCTGCGTGACCTTGTCCTCGGGCTTTGCGGCAGTCGCGGGCGCCGGGGCGCTGTCCGGCAGAACGCCGCCCGTGTCCGATGCGGGGGCTGCTTGCGGCTTAACTGATGCTTGTTCGGTTGTTCCCATTGCAATCTCCGCAGGCAGTGCCCCTCCCCAATGTCGGTCCTTGCTGTCCATGATCTGGAGCTCGTCAGGCGCGAACTTGCGCCCTTTGCCCGCCCACCCGAGCTCAAGCAGGCCAACGTGAAACAGCGTACCGTCGAAGCCTTGAAAGTATTTTCCTTCACGCGGAGGGAAGTGCAGGTCGTCGACGCTGTTGTTCGCGATGTTGAACTTTGGGAACTCTTCCGTCACGACGAAAATGGCGTTCCACCGAGAGACGCACACAAGCTCATAGCCCTTCGATTTTCCAAGCTCGACCAAGGCCAGAAGTGACGAGCTGTGGTTCACCGACATGTCCAGGTCCTGGATGAAGACAATGTCGTTGGGGATCGTGGGGTTAAACTCGATGATGATAACTCGCGGACGATAGTTCGTCAGGCTTTCCCACACGTAGAAATCATTGCCGTCGATGTCGATCGAGAGCAGGTCGAACTGCTTCGGGATCTCAGTCTTGCTCAGATGATCGTCGAGGGAGTCTTTCCCTTGGCGCGGTTGAACAACCCCGCACACGCAAATCGCGCGCGTATTTCCTTCGTAAGTCTTCTGAAGTTCGACGAACTTGTCTTCTGAAGCTTCGATCAGGACACCTGTCCAATCATCATTGGCGATCAGATTGTAAGTGTTGCTGAAATGCTTGCCATCCCAGGCTCCGAACTCGACGCACCATTTCGAGCCTGAGCCGATGATCTCGAATATTTTCGGAATGATACCGTCTTCGCCGCACTGCGACGTTACGTCCTTACGGTACTTAAGAAGGTAGCAACTCTCTGGATTTCGGCGGTCGATTCGGGCTTCGCGAATAATTGGCATTCCTGCCCCTATTTAGTGAGGACGGCACCTATAAGAGACTCTTCCGGCGACGCAACGCTGACGTGACAGAAAATGCAGCACAATCGAGGGGTTACTCACAGGTTAGCAAGTCGGTTCAACCTTCACCGCGGCTGTGTCGGACCGAGCGATGCGGATCCGCCTCCGTGAAGAATCAGGATCTTTCGATCAAGCGAGCGTCCCCCCGTGATCCGGAGGCCAGTGCCGCGATTGGCGGTTCCGGTAGAATCGTCGAGCCAGCCGTATTTGCCGTCCGGCCCGAGGTCGATCGTAGCGTCGATAACCTCATTGTGGGTCGGTAGCCGCCGCGCATTCGCGCCGGAGACCAGGACGCCTGCCGTCGAATTCTTCCGCCACGTTCCCAACGGATCAATGTTTTTGATAGCGATGCCGCTGATAACGTTCCCCGCGGTATCCTGTCGCGCCTCGTTCGACCCTGAGAAATTCACCCCCGCGAGACCTGCGTCGTTGATGGTGATGCCGCGCGCCCGGTTCCGGGAGGCGCCGTGGATGAATTTCAATCCAAATGCGTACGGACGATCGATCCTGACATTGGTGATTGTTCCGTCGCTGCCGTATGTGTCGATACCCTCGCCGACGTCGGAAATTTCGCCATCGGAAATCCGCGTCCGCCGGGCGCTGTAGAACAGATTGATCCCGTCCGTCTGATATCCCCACTTCGCTAGAAGTTCGCCGCCGACCCGCAGGCGGTCGATGCGGAAATGATCGATCTCCGTATCCCTACTGCCAATCCCATGAACCGTATCATTGTCGACCTCGATGCCAGTCGATTGCGGGAGGAACGGCCAGCGAGTGTCATCGTAAAAATCGTGAATGTAGATGTTTCGGATGCGGCAATCGCGAGCCGACGCCAATGCGATCCCGATTGCGGTTGGAAGCCCCCTAATCTCGACATTCTCGATGACGCACCCAACAACGTTGCGACCAACGATGCCGTGCAACATTCTTCCGGGTTTTGCCTCGCTCACGAGACGAAGATTAGCAATCCGAACACCCGTTGACGGCCGGTACTGTCCAGAAAGTTCCCCGGAAAAATCGATGCCGACCGCGTTGGGGCCGTAGCGACCCTTGTCCACGGTGGGATCTGTGTTGGTGAACGCGTTTGCCGGCATGTAGATCGTCGGCTTGTCTCCCGACATGTCGCCGAGGATTCCGCCGCCTGACGCCACCTTCAATTCGCCGGCGATCTCGACGCGCGTTCCGGCATGCAGACGTAAGAGCCGACCTGTTGCGAGATAAGCATTCAGTATCGAAGTGTTGGCAACGCGCTGCCTGGCAGAGACCGTGCCGGTTCGGACGCCAGGTAGTTGGTCGACATAGACCTCCGCGGCCAAAACGGCGGGCGACGCAATCTGCCCTAACGGCTCTTTGTGAACTTCGGTTGCGGTACCGAGGCCGCCTAGGGCCAGGGTCAGGAACCCGATCCAGAGCATCGGTCACATTCGCGCTAATGACGCTTACCGCGTCTGGCTCCGAGCGGCGGACGCGGCAGCTTGAGGCCCAAGAGCAAGCAGGCACTGTTCGAGCTTGTGCCGGAGAATTGCAGGGAACGAATTCCAGAATTGAGCGGCATTGTGATCACATGCCTCCGTCAGTGCTCTGCTCAACGCGTCGAGCTCAGACTCGCTCAGTCGTGAGAGCCGCTCCAGCTCCTCGACGGCGCAATGGACGACTTCCTCGTAACTGCCGGTTTCGCACTGCCTGATATGAGGTTCGAAGGTCTGGAAACCGTAGCTCCGCAGGAGGTTCGCTCCACCGGAGCTGCCCACGAGCAGGAACGGTGAGTGGTTCATAATTGGTTTGAGGACCTTCTCCGTGACGAAGAGCGAATCTGAGTCCGAGACCGAGGTGTCGATCACCAACGAGAAGCGAGAGTCATCGTAATAGGATGGATCCTGGCTGACCCAGGCGATCTGCTCGACGCCTCCGGACGGTAAGCCGCCGAGATCCAGCTCCATCGGCAACCTGGCCAAGATGCTTCCGGCGGCTTCTTGAAACTCGTTTCCACGGGGCAGCTTGCCCACGATTTTCAAGCTTCGTGCCCGGAATTCCTGGTCGCTCTCCTTCGCGCTCTTCCGGGGGTACAGCAGAGAAAAATAGCCGCGATCGAGAATTCCCAGGCTTTCGAGTGCGGCAGCGACGTACAGCCGGTGCGGCCGCACCTCGCCATTGAACGAGTTGAAAAGCCGTGAGCGCGATCCGTCAGTCGTCCGCCTGAGCGATTGCTCTCGACGATCGATAATCCGCCGGTCATCCCGATTCTTCTGATGATGAACCACGCACAAGGCCATCGCCACCGGGAATTCGAGGCTGGATGGGGGCGGCGAGCCCGTTTCTTCGATCCAATTTCGCGAAAATTGATCGCGCGCATTCTGGTTGCTGTGGAAGATGAAGACCCGGGTGGGATCGAGTTCCAGCTCGTCCATTGTCTGCGCCAGACTTTTCACGACGCTGGGCGCAGGGTTGAGCATTTCCCAACCAAGATCCAGGATGATGTTACCGCGCCTCTGTTTGATCGCGTCAACCTCTTCAGGGCTCAGCAGGTCGAATGCGCTGTCAATTCCATATTTCCGGGCAGTTTCCCGGCCGAGACCCTGATAACCGGGACTCCTAACGACGATCGACCATTGGCCGGTTTGAACCGACTGCGGCGAATCCGCCCAATGGATATCGGAGAAGTAGTCGGAAACCACCTTGAAGTGACGCGGATAATATTTGTCCCGCTTCCGGGTGGCCTCGGGCAATACGAACTGCATCACGGCCGCCAGTGAACGAGAGCTCTACGCGAACTTTGCACCTAGTGCCTCAATTGTTCGAAATTAGCCCGAAACCAGTCGTACGTCTGGCGAATGCCGTCCCGGAGACGGATCTGCGCGGTCCAGCCTAGGCTCGAGAGGAGACTGACGTCCAGCAGCTTGCGCGGCGTCCCATCTGGCTTTGACGCGTCGAAAGCGATTCGACCGCCAAATCCCGTTATCTCAGCGATGATTGCGGCGAGTTCGCTGATGCTGACATCATCACCATAGCCCACATTGATGTGGCTGAGCATGGGTTGCGTGGAATCCTTGTACTGCTGCTCATCCATGTTCAGGACGAAGATGGCGGCATCCGCCATATCATCCACGTGAAGGAATTCCCGACGGGGAGAGCCACTGCCCCACACGGTGACCTCCGGATCACCGCGGCTGGCAGCTTCATGGAAGCGCATGATCAGTGCAGGGAGCACGTGGCTGTTCTCGGGGTGAAAATAGTCGCCTGGACCGTAGAGGTTCGTCGGCATCACCGATCGATAATCGGTTCCGTGCTGCCGATTGTAGCTTTCACACAGCTTGATGCCCGCGATCTTCGCAATCGCATAAGGCTCATTTGTGGGCTCGAGAGGGCCGGTCATCAAAGAGCTCTCAGGGATCGGCTGCGGTGCATGCTTCGGGTAGATGCACGATGATCCGAGGAAGAGGAGGCGACGAATTCCGGCCCTGAAAGACTCGTCTATGAGATTGCACTCGATCGCCAGGTTTTCATGAATGAACTCGGCAGGGAAGTTGGAGTTTGCAGCGATCCCGCCGACCCTTGCCGCCGCAACGATCGCGACGTCGGGACGCGTGTCCTGGAGGAACGAGCGGACTGCTGACCGGTCCGTAAGGTCCAAATCCTGGCGGCTTCTCGTGACCAGCTCGACCCCGGCTTGCTCAAGCTTTCGGCTGATCGCGGAGCCGGCCATTCCGCGGTGGCCGGTTACGAAAACCCTGGTCATGCTAGCTTTCCATTGAGATCGGCAGATCGAGACCGTGGTCCCGCAACAGACGATGCCGACGCGCAGTCTTCAAATCGTCAGCGACCATTTCCGCACACATTTCACGAGCGGAGATTTGTGGTTCCCACCCGAGCTTTTCACGCGCCTTGGAGGCGTCGCCGAGCAGCGTCTCAACCTCCGTCGGGCGAAAATAACGGGGATCAACCCGGACGATGATGTCGCCTTCGCTGATGCCCGGTGAGATTTCCTTGTCGACGGATACGACCCGGCCGAGCTCATCCGTTCCCGAGCCGGTAAATTCAAGCTCGACGCCCAGCTCCTCAGCCGACCAAATCAGAAACTCGCGCACAGGATACTGCCGGCCGCTCGCGATAACGAAATCCTCGGGCGCCTCCTGCTGCAGCATCAGCCACTGCATGCGAACATAGTCTTTCGCGTGGCCCCAGTCGCGCAGCGCACCGAGGTTGCCCATGTAAAGGCATTCTTCCAGTCCCTGCGCGATGTTTGCCAGTCCACGAGTAATCTTGCGCGTAACGAAGGTCTCGCCGCGCCGCGGACTTTCGTGATTGAACAGGATTCCGTTGCAAGCATAGATCCCGTAAGCTTCACGATAGTTCACGGTGATCCAGTATGAATAAAGCTTGGCGATGGCGTACGGACTGCGCGGATAGAATGGAGTAGTTTCGCGCTGCGGGATTTCCTGGACAAGACCGTAAAGCTCCGACGTAGAAGCTTGGTAGAACCGGGTTTTGCCTGCGAGGTTGAGGAATCGGATCGCCTCGAGCAGCCGCAAGGTACCGAGCGCATCGACGTTCGCCGTATATTCCGGCGATTCGAAGCTAACGGCTACGTGTGACTGGGCGCCGAGATTGTAGATCTCGTCAGGTTGCGTCTCCGCAATAATCCTCGTCAGATTGGACGTATCCGTGAGGTCGCCGTAATGGAGGCGAAGGGTCGGATCTGGATTATGGGGATCCTGATATATATGGTCGATGCGATCAGTGTTAAACAACGATGATCGTCTCTTTATCCCGTGAACTTCGTACCCTTCGCCAAGAAGAAGTTCAGCGAGATACGAACCATCCTGGCCAGTTATTCCGGTAATAAGAGCGACTTTTTTTTTCGATTTCACCAATCAAGCTTTCATCGACGTATTTATTTACTTGGGATTCAAGGCGAATGCGCGGGAGGGCCGTCACTAGCCCAATGGGCTGAGGTCCGTCCAGTCTGCACGCACTTCGGGCAAGCTCCCGGATCGCTCTTGCTTCGCCGCGAGCTAACACGCTAGCATGTGGTCCGAAATAGCCCTCTGGTCGATGCGAAGTCGTTGTCGAGGGTAATAGTCCAGCATCGGCCGGGTGTCCGTCGGAGCAAGCTCCAGCCCGATTGGAAACGCGCGGCCGCGGCGTACCGGAGTGAGCGGATGGATCGCAGCGGGAACAGCAATGGCAAGCTCATGAGCGACCGCGATCATCTGATGCCCGATAGACAAGAGTCTAACCGTGGGCAGGGCTTTCATCTGGAGGTAAAGCGGCCGCGATCGCTGGTGGCGCAACGTCCCAGGCCGATCCTCGTCGTTCTCGGAATGCATCGCAGCGGGACCTCGCTTCTCTCCAACGCCCTGCATGTGCTCGGCGTCGATATGGCGGACACGACCGATCACGCCAGTGTGAAGAATCCGGGCGGATTTTGGGAGCGTCCCGAGCTGGTCGCGATCCAGGACGAGATTCTCGAGGCGATCGGCCGGCCTATTGCCCTGCCTAGCCACGTTCTTCCCCTTCCAGCTGCCTGGTGGCGGAGCAAGGAGGTTCAGGCCCTTAAGCCGAAGCTGATAGCTTACGTTCGTGAGCAGCTCGCCAGCTCCGAAAATCCGTGGGGATTCAAGGATCCGCGCACCTGCCGATTGCTTCCGCTTTGGCGGGAGGTGTTTCGAGAACTCAATGTCGAGCCAATTTATGTGGTCGCGCTCCGCAGGCCAGCGGAGTCCAGCGTCTCGATGTCGCAAAAGAGCCCGGCACGCCGGCTTTCCGAGGCCACGGGCGAACTCATGTGGTTGTCGTACAATTACGACATCGCACGGCACGTCCTGCTAAAGTCGGCCGCAATCGTCATCGATTATGACGAATGGTTCGCCGACGCTGCCGGTGTGGGACACCGTCTGGCTGAGGCGCTGGGCCTGGGCGACCTTTCCGCCGAAGAGATTTCCGAATGCATGGCCTCCATTGTTAAGTCGGATTACCGCCACCAGATCGACAACGAGGCGACAGGAATGCCCATCGCCGGAATGCTGTACAAGGCGCTGGGAAACGGGGACGTGCGGGCGCTCCGCAGCCAAGTTCGCCTTGCTGATCTGTTCTTCAAATCCGTCGGCCCGATAGCCCTGGATCTCGATGCGGCAGCTTCAGAGCGGGCATCACTTGTGGTTGAGCGGGACGAGCTCGCCGAAAAGGCCGCTGGGATTGCCATCTTGGAAGAGGCTCTGCACGAGAGCCGATCGGTGGTTGCGCGCCTCGAGGAGGAGCGCGGCGCCATTCAACTGCAGCTCGACAGCACTCAGCTGCAATTGCAACAAGCCAGCGAAGCGGCTTCCCAAGCCAAGACGAATCTCGAGCAACAAGCTCGAGAGGGCGCTTCGCTCTCTGAGCAGCTGACCCGGTCACGAGCACGCGTTGCGCGGCTCGAGGCTGATGTCGCCGATGCAGTGGCCGAACGCTCGGCCGCTTTGGAGGCGCGCGAAGCCCTGGAAAGGGAGTTCGTGGCCGCCGTACAATCGCGCGAAGTTGCGGAACGCGAGCTCATGGCGGCTCGCGAAGCGGCACGGCAGGGCGCGCGTCGGAATCGAGAACGAAGCCGCGCGCTGCTCGCAAAGGCGAAGGAATGGCGCGACACCTATAAGGCGGAGCATGGCGAGGCAGCAGGCCGGCTGGAAACCGCGAGACGCGCCGCGGAGCTGCAGGCGGCGCTCGAGTCGACTAAGGAGCGCGTAAAGATTGAACAGGAACGGCGCGGCGGCTTTATTGCGGCGCTTGAGGCGCGAGACGCCGTGATCAGGGAACTCGCCGAGCAACACAACGAAGCTTCGGCCGCCGCCAAAACGCGGGAATCGACATTTGCGTGGCCCTGCGACGGAGTGGAGGGGATCGATATCAGCGGCGATCTCGACAAGGTCGATGAAGCCGGGATCGCAGGTCATGTCATGATTGCCGGCCGGTCCGACATCGTGCCCATCGTCGACGTGCAAGTCGACGGGGCGATCATTCTCGCTCAAACCTGTTTCGCCAGCGGGTTCAATGACGAAGATTCCGCTAGGCCCTGGCGCTTCTTCATTCCATGGTCGCGGTTCGCATCGAGTCACGCCGGCCGGCACTCGGTGGTGTCGATATCGGGGTTCGATCAAGAGCTGGGCCGTGCCACGATTCCGGCAGACCTCCACTCCTACCATTTGTCGCCAGCCGCACGGGCTGCGGAGGCACTCGGTGGCACGATTTCCGAGGCTGCCGAATATCATCGGTGGATCGTCGAGGCCGAGACTCCGGAAGATGTGAAACTTGCGCGAGCCTATCGGATGGCCGAGCCGACAACCTGGCCGCGGATCCATGTGATCGTTTACGGCAGCGACTGGACCGGCGGTGGATCGACGCTGCGGTCATTGCAGGAACAGGTCTACGGCAATTGGGAGGCAATTTGCATCAACGCTGCTGCGGATGCTGCCGACGTCGACCCTCGAATCCGCCTTGTGGACTCGTCCGAACTCGACAGGCTCGCATCGGAATACTCGCCTGACGCGCTATTTACCTTTGTGCAAGCCGGCGACCTTCTTGCCCCGACCGCCCTGCTTCACCTCGCTGAGGGCGCATTCGAGAACCCGGATTTTGCGCTGATCTATTCCGACGAGGATCGCGTCGACATGAAGTCGGGCCTGCGCGCGATGCCTTATATGAAAGGCGCTTGGAGTTCCGACCTAGCCCTGGTTCAGGACTACGTGACCCGCCTCGCGTTGATCCGCCGCGACAAGTTGGAAAAGTCGCTGCCGCGCGATGCCGCTGAGATCTATCGGCTGGCAACTCTCGCGGGGCTTCCCGGAAGCGGCCAAGTTATCCACCTGCCGTTCGTCCTTTATCACCGATCAGGCGCCAACGTCGGATCTGTCGAAGGCCTTTCCGAAGCGGCAGAGGGCATTATTGAGTCCGTGCCGGAGCTTGCCGGAACTCGGTTGATCCGTAGCGATGAAGGCCGCCTTAAAATTGCCTGGCCAATGCCCGAGCCGAGCCCCTGCGTTTCACTGATCGTACCTACCCGCGATCAGGTTGAGCTGCTGCGCGTCTGCGTCGACGGATTCCTGCACGAAACGCAATATCAGAACTTGGAAGTGCTGATCGCGGACAACGACAGTGAAGAGGAAGCAACCAAGCTCTATTTGGAAAAAGTGGCGACACACCCGAGAGTTCGGGTCATTTCATGCCCGGGGCCCTTCAATTTTTCGAAGATCAACAATCTTGCGGCCGAACAGGCGAAGGGATCGCTTATCGGCTTGATGAATAATGACCTGAAGATTCTCGATCCTGATTGGCTTTCCGAGATGGTCAGGCACGCGGTCCGTCGTGACGTGGGCATCGTTGGTGCCAAGCTGCTGTATGAGGACGGGTCGATACAGCATGCCGGAGTGACATTGGGCATCGCCCTCGCTTCGCACCTTTACAAGTCATTCCCCGACGGCGCCGAGGGTCACCGCGGACGCTTGGTGCTAACACAGGACGTGAGCGCCGTTACGGCTGCATGCTTGCTGATTCGCCGTGAAGTGTGGGAGGAAGTCGGTGGCCTCGATGAGGAGTTCCCCGTCGCTTACAACGATGTCGATTTGTGCCTGAAGGTCCGAGCCGCAGGATATCGGGTGCTGTGGACCCCCGAAGCGAAGGTGTACCACCTCGAATCACGGTCTCGCGGCAAGGATGTTACTCCCGAAAAGCGCGAACGGCTGAACCGTGACAAGGCGCGACTGGTAGAGCGCTGGGGCGATCTCTTGGACTCCGATCCGTTCCACAGTCCCAACTTGTCGACCAATCATGTTGACGCCAGACTTTCGATCCCGCCGAGAGTGAGCGCGCACTGGCGGCCTTCTCTGGCCGCAGAGTGACCATGGATCAGTTAAGCATGCCACCTCCCGCGGACGCAGATCAGGCGCCTTTGCCCAAGATCGATGCACATTTCGGCTCGATGAAGGTCCAAGGCTCGGTGACCGTGAGAGACGATGCCACGGCCAAGCTCGTCGCGGGACTCATGCTCGGCGAGTTGTTTCTCGGCAGTGTTCGACTGAAGCAAGAGAAAGGAGCGACCGAAGAGGGGCGATCCGTGCGGCACTTTGGTGTTCCGGAATTCGGGCTCCCGGCGTTCCGGTGCATCTCCGGCCTTAGCGAAATCAGCGTCACTGTGGACGATGGAAACGGCGCGGCGGCAAGCTATCCGATCAAGGACACCGCGTCAGTGGCTTTCGCGCCCCTTGCCGCTCGGAACGGCGTCGGGAACGGGAACGTCCGGCTAGCTGACTTGTGGCTTGCAAATAGCCGCCTCCTCGCACTTCGCTTCGAGGCCAAGACAACAGCTTCGGGCAGCGTGGATGCTTACCAATGCCTCCCCGGCGCGCGGCCCGTCATGGTAGGTTCGAATTGCCGCATCGCGGGCATGACGCCAATTATCGAGGTCACGCTCGTCAATCCGTTCGCGCCGGTGCTGCTCGTTTTTAAGGGAGAAGACGAATGCATCGATGCGATCGACCTTCTCCCGTTCCCGTCCCTTGTCCGCGGCGGGATGCACCATGCCGAGCTGCTCATCGCCGCAATCGGCATCGATGACCTAACCGGCGCTGCAATCTACTCGCGAGATCTACTAGCGTCCTGGATTGAGCGGCTTAGCGCGCCCACGCGCTGTGTCGCGACGGTCGAAGTCGATCCCGCGGTTCACACCGGCCTCGAACCCATTCTCAACGAGGATCTTCTGAGCTGGATGGGGATGCTCCAAGTTGGCGCACGCGTTTGCGGCTCCGCCGACAGAGACGCAGCCCCGGCGTTCATCCGCGAATTGATCGGCAGGCAGCGGGGACCAGACGGAGCGGCCGGCCATACGCTGCACGTTCCAGCCGATTGCGTTCCGACCATCGCCGCGTTGGTGAGAGCCGTGCCGGGCGATGCAGCTCCTGGAACCGTCACCGGGGGCAAGGCAGTGGTCGACCGTAACCAGCACGGTCAAGTCTGGTCCGTGTGGCAGCCGGCCCTCGGCCCCAGTCTCGAGAAACTCCAACCCGCAAAAGCTCGGCGATTTGCGCCCGCGCTCACGATCCGTGGCGGCTGTGAGGGCGAAGAGGGCGGAAAGGATCTCGTTCTTCCCTGGCCGCTTGCGCTGGCGCTTCGTGACTTTCCAACTCGCATAAGCGCCAACAGCCCGTTCGAGATTGCGCCGGAAGTGGAGCCGCCGCTGTTGCGAACGGCTGAGCCGGCTGACAAGCCTCAGGTCGAAGCACTGATCCTCTTCGACAGAGGAACGTCGACCCCTGTGCCATTGCTTGAGTCGCTGGCGCGCCAAGAAGGCGTCAGCGTCAGCCGGGTTCTGTTGTGCGCCCCGGACGGGCAGCTTGACGGCGGCGCGACGGACGCGTTGGCGGATCTTTATGTCGGCCGGTCGACAATCGTTGCGGTACCCGCCACGGCCGGGCGCCTCGAACAAATTGCAATCGCCCGCGGCCAATTGAACGCGGATCGCTTATTCCTGGTCGAGGCCGCCACGGTTCTCACTGACCCGCGCACGCTCTTCACGTTAATGCAGCTGATGGAAGTGCCGGAGGTAAAGTCTGCCGGCTGTCTGTTGAGGGGCGCAGACGACAAAATGGCGGCAGTTTCGGCGGGTTACTCATTCAGCCGAATCGACTTGCGAGGTACGCCGACGGCTGCATTTGACTCGATAGACCCTCAAGTCTTGGACGGTCCGGCGACTTACCCCGTAGTTGCAAGCTCGCTCTCCGCGCTCCTTACCGGCCGCGAGATGATCGATATGATGGATGCGGGGGCGTCCACAGCCGTCCATCCGGAACATGACGACCTACTCTTCGGTGTGCAGGCTATCGAGCACGGCGGCGTGAACCTCTGCACGACAGTCGTCTCTGCCTATGTGCCACCCCGTGCAAGGAGCGGGCCGCTAACCACGATTTCGATACCCTACAGGCTAACGCCGGAAAAACTGGCAAGCATCACGGAATCGAGCATCCTCGTGCAGCGTGTCGCATGAAGATCTGCATCGTCATCCAATCCGACGCTTTTCGCGATTCGGCCGGGATGCGAATCCGCTACAACCGCTTTCGCGAGTCCCTGGGCGAGGACGCAAGCATTGATGCGATCAAGTCCAGCGACCTCATCGCTGCAAAGACCCTGGATCACGATGTCTATATCTTCTGCAAGACCTTCGACACGGGAGCGCTCCTCCTGGCGCGCCGCCTGCGCGGCGCGGGGAAGGTCGTCGGACAAGATCTCTTTGACGATTATTTCACCCAGTATGCGGACCCGCGGCTAGAGCGATATCGCCGCTGGCTGAGGGATATGGTTCCCGTCACTGACTTCGTCATTTGCAGCACGCCAAGAATGGCGGAGGCTGTGCGACCCTACATGCCCGACACTCGTGTAACCGTCATTGAGGACCCCGTGGCCGGGCTCGATGGCGCCGCCGTTGTCTCCGCCGCGGAGGCAAAGATCGCGCGAGCGAAAGCCTCTCGGCAACTTGATGTGGTCTGGTTCGGAATCGGCGACAATCCGTTCTTTCAGGTAGGGCTCACCGACCTCGCGGCATGCGATGGGCAGTTCGCCTTGATGGAGCGACTTGGCTGGACCGTAAATCTGCGGGTGGTTACGAACCGGCGGCCTTTCGAAGGCGCCGGGGGCGAAATTCTGCGTCCACTCAGTGTCGGCTTCGAACTCATAGAATGGAGCGAGCAAGCGGAGCGGGAGGCGCTCGCGGCTGCGACTGTGGCGGTCTTGCCGGTGAACGGTCAGCTGTTCAGCCGAGCCAAATCGTTGAACCGAGCGATTACTGCCCTTCAGGCCGGATGCCAGGTGCTGAGCATCGGGTATCCACTGTACGAGAGGCTAGGGGAGCTAATCTATCGCTCAACCGAGGAGTTGCTGGCTGATCTTGAGGCTGGGACCCCGCGATTGCGCGATGATACAACGGAAGTGCTGTCGGCGGCGATGAAAGCACTCGCCGATCCGGCAGATGCAGCTGCCGCTCTCGAACGCGAGGCGCGCAGGGCGATGGAGGGCCGCGGGCGCTCTAGACGGCAAGGGCCAGTGTGTCTCGTTCATGGGCGCAACAGCACGATTGGCCTACACAAGCTCGTCAGCGCGATCGGCGGGCTCTCCGTCAGGACTATCTTTACGACGCCGGGGTGGAACTTCCCGGTTCGATTCGATCGGGTCGGCACCGAAATTATTATGCGCATCACGCCACAAGTGGCCCAGAAATTTTCGATTCCCGCTGGCGATCCGTCGAAGAGGAGTGCCTTTGGCAGCATGGAGTTCGTCGACGTCGACCATTTGGCGCTCGGCGTGCGCAAATTGCGCATCCATCTGTCCCAACAGCCAAATCCAATCCTCGATCTCGCGATATATGAAGACGTGATGAGGTATGTCGAGGAGTGTTGCGCGGCTGCGTTTCCTGGCGCTGACATTTTGATTTCGGAGACGTCGCCATTTTCGCGGTTGCCTCGGAGACGAGAGCCGTCCGCTGCGCTCTCGAAGCGCAGTCATTTTCGTGCTGCCGCTGGCCGGTCCGATGCGACAAGCGTCAAGGCGCCGCCGACGATGGGGACCTGGCACCGGGTCCGCAAGCTTGCCTCGCTAGCCCGGAATTCGCGATCCGCAACTCTCGAGCGCGCCGCCGCGATGCTGGAGACATCCTCTCTGTTTGACCCAGATTGGTATCTGGAGCGCTACCCTGACGTGGCGCAAAGTGGCGCCGATCCTGCGCATCACTATCTCGAATTTGGCTGGCTCGAGGGGCGTAATCCGGGGCCTGCATTTTCAACCAACGGCTATCTGAAGGCGCATAAGGACGTTGCAGCGCAACGAGTGAACCCGCTGCTGCATTATCTCGAATATGGGCAGCTTGAGGGGCGCAAAGCGCCGCCGGCGGTGAAAGGCTCACAAGTTCAGTGACAGTACGGCTGTTTCACCCGTTTCGGAATCTCGGCAACAAGGGCTTTGGGCAGATCGGGGGCAAGCGACGCCGCCGAGAGATCGCGCAGCTGCAACAATCCGCTTTGTTCGACCGCACCTGGTACCTCGAGTCCTACCCGGACGTGAGCGCGAGTGGCGTCGATCCGGTGCGCCATTACCTGGAGTCAGGCTGGCGCGAGGGGCGGGACCCAGGTCCGAAATTCTGCACTTCCACCTACTTGCGCGCGAACTCCGATGTCGCCGCACAGGGCGTCAATCCGCTCCTGCATTATATCCAATACGGTCAATTCGAAGGCCGCGGCGCCCCCGACCAGGCACATCCCATTCACGCGCTCGCCGATCCGGTCGACATATTCGGTGAGGGTGCGCCTTGCGCCCGCTTTGCTTTGCCGCGCCAGACGCCGATGCGCTGGACCCGCGCCGGTCGGATTGTCGATCGTGGAGATCGGACGATCAAGGTCGACGGGTTCACCGTCTCCAACGCTTCCGACCAGATCAGCGCCGACCAAGCTCGACATGCTATTGCCTTGCTTGCCTGGCTTTCCGGCCAAGGCGAGAGGCCTTCGCAATTTGCGCTGTTGGGAGGCAGTCCGTCGAGTTTGCAGGACTGCTGGTATGCTGGCTGGGGGTTGCTACGGACACGCTGGGCAGCCACGGGCGATCAGCCCGTCGTCGTACGCGCGATTCAGCAGGTCGGCGAGCAACCGGAGCTGGTGGGGGAGGCCTGCATCGCATCCCCTCTCGATTTCATGGATGTGAGACCCAAAAACCCGTTCTTTCCACTGCTGTTTCTTTTCGCGGACGTGGACGGCGGCTTACTCGGCTATCGGTTGCTGGCGTTTCCGTCCCTGTGCCGAGGCGGTCTGCATTATTCGGAGCTCGTCGCGCTTGTTCCACGAGCGAATGACGCGTTCGACAGTGCCAAGACGGATGAAAGGCTGACCGAGCGGCTGCTCAGTCTTCGGCGCGGCAATGCATTGCCGCTGGTCGGTTTGCTCACCGTTGCCCTCGACCGAGCGGACGGGACTCAGCCTCTCTTCCAATCTGAATTCCGTGTTTGGCTCTCGAAGGTGATGCGGGTTCCAGTCCGGGTCGCGGAGGAGCCAGGCGATCACGCTGGCCAGTTTTTGGCGAATGCGCTCGTGCTCGAGCCTCCCGATGCTCGAACAAACGGGGTCGCCGAGCTCAAGATTAGGGCGGACATGGCCCCGTCGCTTTCGGCCTTAACGGCAAATGCTCACGACGGGGATGTCGCGGCGGAGGTGGTTGGTTCGATCGTCCTTGCCCCAGACGATTCGTCGGCGCCCGCAATCCATTTGCGCGTGCCAGATGGAACGAGCGCTGCCGATATGCCCGGCCATTCGACAGCGCTTCCAACGATTTCTCCATTGGCGAGCAGCAATCTGCTTCCAGCTGAACCGGGTCTCCTTGCGGTCCGTGCGGCGGCGGCAAGACGGCCGAACGATACTGAGCTGCTGGTCCCGAACGCGTCGCTTCAAACCGCGGCCGAGACGGAGTTCGAAGCCACCGCTTGGCTCATTTGGCCCGACGACTGGATCGAGGAGCATCTTGTCGACGCACTGCAGTCGCTCGCTCTACAGACGGTGACGCCGGGCAGCATCACCTTCGTCGGCGAGGTGTCCAGCAAAGTGAAAGAGTTGGCGGAGGCGCTGTTTGGCGACAAGGCCGCCGTCGCCACCGACCGAGCCAAGGCGGCTGATCTGATCGATACCAGGTTTGCTGCCTACCTCGGCCCCGGCATTCTTCTCCACGATCGCCGAACTGTTGCAGCCCTTGTGCCGATGCTCAGCCAACCGGGGACACTGACGGTCTCCGCTCCGGCCGTGTTTGCCGAACCACGCGCCAATGCCTGGGTCGTGAGCTCCCAGGAAGGCGAGTTGGACACCGGCATGACAATGCTAGGAAGTTCGGCCTTTCCGCTGCCAGAGCCTCCCTTTCACTTCTGGATTGCGCGCGCCGGATTGGTGCAGGATTGGCTTCGCAATGGTCCTCCAGGCGATGCAACCGGTACCCACGTGCGCTCGACTCTGGTCTCGGTGAGCACGCTGGACCGGCGAAGGCACCGCCAACCACCGATCACGCTTCCTCTTCCGGACCTCGGCATGCGCGCGGAGCTGATCATCGGATGAACGTGATAGTCCTGATCCCATCGCATACGCATTCGGAGAGCGCCGGCTTGCGTATTCGCTACGGCCGGCTCGCCGAAGCGCTGAGCAGGCTGGGAATACGACTGGCACTGACGCCGATCGAATCGTTCGATCCGCTCAAGGCCGCTTGTGACGTGGTGATCCTCAGCAAATGTTACGATGCGCGCGGTCTCCTGGTCGAAGCATTGCTGTCGCAGCGCGGCATTCCAGTCGGACTGGACCTGTTCGACGACTACTTCAGTCAGGCGAAAGACAGCCGCCTTGGCCGCTTTCGTTCATGGCTCTCTCAAGCGCTACGCTTGGCCGACTTCGCAGTGTGCTCTACGCCGGCAATGGCAAGCGTCACCAGCCGCTACCGAAGCGACATTCCAGTGCACATTCTGAATGATCCCGCACCGGCATTTGATCAGTTGGCGCTAGCCGAGGGCTTGTCCCGGAAGATCGCCGTTGCAAAGAGCGAGGGCATTCTTCGTGTCTGCTGGTTCGGCATCGGCGATAATCCATTCTTTCCGGTCGGTCTCAGCGATCTCTTTGCTTTCTCGAGTGATTTGCGAGCATTGGCGTCCGCGGCAATGCCGGTCGAACTTACAATTCTGACGAACCGGCGAGCCCTCAACGCGGAAGGGCTGTCGATGATTGCGAGACTGCCACTCGCAGCGACGATAAAGGAATGGTCGATTAAGTGCGAAGCCGACGTACTTGGCCGCTCGATGCTTTGCTATCTTCCGGTCAACGGTCAGCCGTTCAGTGCAGCAAAGTCGCTGAATCGCGCCCTGACTGCGCTTAGCAGCGGCTGCCAGGTCTTGTCGGCAGGATATCCGATTTACTCCGCGGTTGAGCAATTCATCTATCGCGACGCGGGGACATTCCTTGACGATTTCAGCCGCGAATTTTTCAAACTGTCGCCCGCGAACGTGGGCGGCCTTGTTCGAAGAATCGACGAAGTCGGCTCCATCGACGAAGAGAGTACGAGGTTAGCCAATTTCTTAGCGGAGATCACAAGCAATACGACGGAACAGGAAGCACGTCGCGGAACGATCTACCTGATCAATGGATATTCGACGAGCGCGTCTGCTCACGCGCTGGTCAAGGCTGCTGGCGGACTCTCCATAGGCACTCCCTTTTGCACTGATCCGCTGGAGTTTGACGTGATCGTGAAGCTCTCCGCGAAGGGCGAACAAGCCATCTTCGTTTCAGAGCGGGCTCGCTCGCGGCTCTCCGCCCGATGGCGGAGGCAGGCTGCCTCCATGCAACGGTTCCGCAGACGCAAATTCTGGCAGGTGACCGGTAACGGCGCCTCTGAGCAAAATGGCGACACCCGGTCGGCGCCGCTGGCGCTACAGCTCGCGCGCTACAAGTCGGTCATGCACGAAATTTCGGCGATACTTCCGGAGCTGTTCGGGCCGGGCTGCACCGTCGTTTCCGAAAATTCCCAGCTCCCCCTCGAGATGGCCTGACCAGCCATGCTGCAGCAGCCCGTCGCCGTCTTCATAATCAATTTGATCCAGGACGTAGGCATTCTGCGCCCGCTGATAATCATGGCTCGGAGAGATTTCGGGTTTGATGTTCGAATGCTGGTGTCGACCAAGTTCCGTCGGCGGGATTTGTACGGGATCTGGGAGGCGGAGCTCGACGCGATCCGCCAGGAAACCGATGCTCACGTGTCCCTTTGGACTGACGAGGTCGACGCATGGCGCGAACTCAGCGGCACCGGAATTATTTTCAGCGCAAGCGAATCGAGCGTACCGGAACACGCCGCTGCGCATGCGCTGTTCCGCTATGCACCTCCGACATTTCTCAAAGTCACCGTCCAGCATGGTTTCGAGTGTGTCGGATTTCGACATAGCGCCGCCCACGATCGCGCCTATGGCGCCAACGTTTCGTTCGCAGCTGACATCGTATGTGCTTGGCAGCCCGCCCCGCTCGAACCGGCATTGCCGCTGTCTCAGCGGCCAAAGCTGCAGGTAACCGGTCCAACGGCCGCCTTGCAGACCTTTGAAACGCGGGTCAGCGGGGATGCTCGAAGGCGAGGGCTCATCTGCGAGAACTTGCACTCGGTGCGGCTTAGATCGCCCGCCAATCTCGGGAATGAATTCCTGACGACATTCGGCGCCTTCTGCGATCTGATTGCCCAGGATCGCGTGGACATTGTCCTGAGGCCCCACCCAGGAGGCCAGTATGTCCTCAAGCATGAGGTCGAGCTCCCGCCGAACGTGGAGATCAACAACGCCCCAATGTATCGGCTCGACCTGCGCAATTTCGCGTACGGCATTTCGGCGCCATCATCGGTGCTGATCGACATGCTGTGCGCGGATGTTCCGACCGCCATCTGGTGTGATCGCGAGGGACTGATCGACACGAGCAACTATCCGGGGCTGACCCAAGTGTCCGACGCGCGTCAGTGGCGTGAATTCGCGCTCCAGGCCGTGTCGAATCCTGAGCCGTTCGTACGCCTGCAAAGGCAGTTTCTGGCCGACCAGAAGATGCCGATCGAGCCGGCCGAAGTATTCCGGCGCTATGCAGAGGTCTTTCAGGCTGCAGAACGCATGTCAGTTCGGACGGGGAACGTGCCAGTTGATCGGCTTCGGCTGCTTCTCGTCGCCAATGCGCATTTGCCGACGGTGCAAGTCTGTCTTGAGTATCCGCTTCAGTCCCCCATCCGGAGGGGGGAAGTCGTGACGGAGTTATTGACCGAAACGCGCCTCGGGCAAGTGTCCCGGCGGATCGCGGGCGAGGGCATGGAGAACTGGATCAGCCAAGCGCTCGACCACTTTGCGCCCGATGTCGTGATCTTCAGCAGGTACAGTGGTCCATTCTCGTCTGAGATCGTCCGCTGGGCCCGATCGAGATCAGTGCCCGTTATTTACCACATTGATGATGATCTCTTGGGGGTTCCGCGCGACCTAGGTGACCGCAAATTCGCGTATCACAATGCTCCCGAGCGGCTTTCAACTGTGCGCTCGCTCCTTCAGGCGTCGGACCTTGTCTACACTTCAACGGAAGTCCTGCGTCAGCGATTGCTCAGCTACTATCCTGGGCTGCACGCGGTTGCCGGCCAGATAAATGCCTGTGGCCAAGTGAGAAAGCGCCCGCGCGGAGGCGCAGCCCGGATTGTGGGCTATGTTGCGAGCGCCGACCATTTCCACAATCTGGAAATGGTTCTGCCGGCTATAGCCGAGGTGCTCGATCAAAATCCGAGCCTGTGCTTTGAGCTCTTTGGCTCGATTCCCATCCCGCAAGCACTTCTGCGTTTCGGAAGCCGGGTGAGGCAAATCCCGCCAGTCGCCAACTACGAGCATTTCCTTGAGGCGCTTTGCGAGCGTGACTGGGATATCGGCATCTGTCCGCTCGTGCCGACAGACTTCAACCGTGCGAAGTCGAACAACAAGTGGGTCGAATATACGTCTGCCGGTATTGCGGTCGTTGCCAGCGCAGGCATGGTCTACGACGGCTGTTGCAGTGGTGGATGTGGCGAGCTTGCTGCGGACTTGGACGAATGGCGGGCGGCACTTGAGCGCCTGGTGGTCCATGACGGCGAGAGAATTGCCATGGTGGAGCGTGCCCAACGCCACCTCGAATCGGACTATGGCATTGCCGCGCACCATGAACAGATCATGGGAATCTTGCGGCTCGCCATTAGGCAATCTGCCGGAGAGTTAATCGAGGAACATGCATGAATATCCAGAGCGTCACGGTAGGCGCCGACATCCGCTTTTCCAACGATGCGCCGTTCGTTCTGATCGGCGGGATGAATGTCATTGAAGGAGAGGAAATCGCTCTCGCTGTCGCCGAACGCTTCGTCGACGTGACGTCCGAGCTTGGAATTCCATACGTTTTCAAGGCTTCGTTCGACAAGGCAAATCGCTCCTCGATCAACTCTTTCCGAGGTCCCGGCCTCGAGAAGGCCCTCCGAATCCTCGCCGAAATCAAGGACCGGTTCGGCGTTCCGCTTCTGACGGATGTTCACGAGCCCAATCAGGCTGCCCCGGCGGCCGAGGTCGTCGACATCCTCCAGCTCCCCGCATTCCTGGCCCGCCAGACCGACCTGGTGGTCGCCATCGCGAGGACAGGAGCAGCCATCAACATCAAGAAGCCACAGTTTCTGGCTCCCCGGGAAGTGGACAACATCATCAATAAATGTCGCGAGAGCGGCAACGAGCGGGTCATTCTGTGTGAGCGCGGCTCCAGCTTCGGGTACAATAACCTGGTAGTTGACATGCTGGGGATGGACTTGATGAAATCGCTTGCACCCGTCCTGCTCGATGTGACCCATGCACTTCAGATGCCAGGTGGCCGGGCGGACAGCGCGGGCGGTCGGCGACAACAAGCCGCCGCACTCGCCCGGTCGGGAATCGCGCTCGGCATCGCCGGCTTGTTCCTTGAGGCGCATCCCGACCCGGAGAAGGCGATGTGCGACGGGCCCTGCGCTCTTCCTCTCGATGCGCTGAAACCCTATCTGGAACAGATGCTTGCGATTGACGGGCTAGTGAAGAGCTTCGCTCCGATCCAGATCGATTGACTTGCAAGCGTGCGTGCGTAGCTCAATGATTGAATTCAGAGCCAGAGAGCGGCGAAGTCGCCAAAACATTCTCCTTCTCGGCGACAGCCATATTCACGCAATCAAGGATGCGCTCGAAGCGCGTGAGCATCGGCCGACAAATGTCGCAATCCAGGCGCGACGGCTCTTCAAGATGAAAAAGGCCACCGGTGAGCCGATCAACGAGACGAAGCAGTCGTTCCCAGATTGGCTCCGGTCCGCTCGCAGCTTGTTCAAGGAGCAGTCAGATCGTGGGACGATCGAATTCGGAGACATCTCATTCGAGGAAGGCATGCGGATCGCGCGCAAACTTCGGCCGGACGATCTTCTGGTTTCGGTGATAGGCGGAAATCAGCATGCCGTTTTTAGTACGATCCAGCATCCGCAACCTTTTGACTTCTTCTTGCCCGGAGATACCGTCCCTGCAGACTCAAGAGGTGAGCTCGTTCCATTCAGGAGTCTCTACGAATATTTTCGGTCCTCGCTTCGCAGAGGAGACGGGGAAATGATCGCCGCCCTACGGCGCTCAACCAAGGCTAGAGTTGTCCATCTCCTGGCGCCGCCGCCGAAGCGGAAAAACAATTGGATCGAGCATTATCATGACACGTTTTTCGCAACTGAAGGCATCGGCAAGCTCGGCATTTCGAAACCTGAGCTGCGGATGAAGTTCTGGCGCCTGCAAAGTCGCGCACTGAACGAGATTGGCGGCGAACTGGATGTCGAAGTGATGGGCCCGCCAGGTGCCGCCTGCGATGCTGACGGATTCCTCGCGCGCGATTGTTATGCGGGCGATGCGACCCACGCGAACGCCAAATATGGCGAACTCGTCCTCCAGCAGCTGGAAGAGCGCTTTGCTAGCCAGGGCAGGGTACAGGCTGGCTCGTGATGAAGCATCCGTACACCTCACTTCCGCCCAAGGCATTCTGGCGAAAGTCGGTCGGGGGACTGAAGCCAAGTAACGTTGATCCAGTTGGCAAGTTCGATCTGAAGATCGGGCGGGAGACCAAGGTGGCAACAGCCGGCAGCTGCTTTGCCCAGCATATCGCGCGTCATCTGCGCCAGTCGGGATTCAATTATTTCGTTGCCGAACCCGGTCATCCGATTCTGCCGCAGAAGGCCCGAGACGCAAACAATTACGGGCTGTTCTCATGCCGCTACGGCAACATCTATACGGCGCGCCAGCTAAGGCAGCTGATGGAGCGCAGCTGCGGGCGGTTCGAGCCACGTGAGGACGTCTGGTTCGATGCCCCTGATGTGGTGCGCGACCCATTCCGCCCGACCGCACAGCCCGGCGGTTTCATTTCCGAAGAGGAAATGCGCCTCGATCGGGCGCAGCATCTTGAAGCGGTGAAGCGCATGCTCGAGCAGCTGGACGTATTCGTCTTCACGCTGGGTCTCACCGAATGTTGGCGCTCGCGCGATGACGGCGCCGTCTTTCCTTTGTGTCCTGGAGTGGAGGGCGGCCAGTTCGATCCCGATCGACACGAATTCTACAACCAGACCGTCGATGACGTTATCGCTGACCTGACGGCCTTCATTGAAGCGCTCGAGGCAATCAATCCCGACGCGCAGGTTGTGCTCACCGTCTCCCCGGTTCCGCTCGCAGCCACAGCTGAACCACAAGCGCACGTCCTCTCAGCGACGACGTACTCAAAATCGATACTTCGGGTAGCAGCAGAAGTGATGCGCCAGCGGTTCGCGAACGTGCACTATTTTCCGTCTTACGAAATCATCACAGGCGCGTTCAGCCGCGGCGCTTACTACGCCGACGACCTCCGCAACGTAGTCGAGGAAGGCGTGCGGCATGTCATGCGCTTGTTCATGCTGCATGCCGCGGGAATTGAGCAGCCGGCAGCCTCGTCGGCGGTGGGGGAGACGCCCGAATCCATCTACCTTGCTGCAGCCCAGCGTCTGGTGGATGTCGAGTGCGACGAAGCGCTTCTGGACCGCCGGCCGGATCATGATCGGCTCAATGCCTAAAGTCGATCGGATTTGCCTTTGAATCTGTTTCACATGTTACTTCGGGAGGATCCCAACCTTCGGGTCGAGGGTGACGTGAGTCCTGGCAAGCGTGAAGTCGGTGGCGAGGTGTGGCGGGGTCTGGAATTGCGCCCCGGTGCATCCATCACCATCCCCGACGTGCGCAGGTTCGTAAATTTCCGGGCATTTCCGTCCACTTGTGGCTGGATGGTCGAATCCCCTGCCAATCTTGAGCTCGAGCTGTCCTTTAGCGTTCACGGAACGGGCATGAAGCTTTCGACTAGGCTCTTCGGCGGAAAATTTCAGCAGGTAACGCTGCCGTGGCCTGGAGGGCCCTCTGGTGTCCTCGATCTCAGGGCAGAGGCCGTGGGGACGCCGAGCCGCAGAGGCAGTGGCAGAGGCTCCCTCTTCCTTGCTAATCATCGTGCACTGTCACGCCAGTGGCTGTTCGACTTGGCCGTTGGCCGAGGCGTCGAATTGGGACCCGGACCGCAGCCTCAAATCGTTGCAAGCGACCGTGTGGACGTCCTGTACGTCGAACAGATGCCGCCGGAGGAATGGAACAGGCTTTACAACAAGAGCGGCAAATATCCCGTGAAGCCAGAACTGTGGCGCAATTACGTGGTTGGGGAGGCCTCGGCCTTGCCAGTTCCGGACGGGTCCCTGGACTTTATTTTCGGAAGCCATGTATTTGAACATCTTGCAAATCCGATTGGCCATCTGAAGGCCTGGAAGCGCAAGCTGGCCCCCGGTGGGAAGGTAATTTGCGTCGTACCCGACCTGGGCGGCACCAAGGACGCTGTGCAGGAGCGAAGTACGCTCGAAGAGTGGCGCGCAGAACTAAAGGCCGATGTCTGGTATCCCATTGAGCGTCATTATGTGCGCCATCTGCACCTTCCGGCAAACCACGAATTCGTGCAGGGCGCGATGGAGCGAAATGAATCAATTCATGCGCACTATTATGACAACATCAATTGTCAGATATTACTGGACTTCGCAGTGAAGCATTTAGGCTATGCCGATTATTTCATCGAACACACACCTAACCACAAGGACTTCCATTTCGTCCTGGGGAATAGCTGAACTGGTCAATTTTTCAGATCGGGTTCACCGTTTGAACGGACTGCATTTCGCTATGTACCCTTTCAACCTGCCTGTTGAACCGCAAATCCGGATCAGCCATCGAATTCGAGTTCACGAGCCACATGTAAACCAGCGCAGCTTCGCCGTAATAAACCTGATGGGAAACGAGGCGTGATTCGGCCAGCCAGACCTCACCCGGATCAAACGCGAACCGGTGCTTCGGCAGACTTTCCCTCCACGTTTGCGTTGTGCCGCCGAGCAGGTTCTTGTTGATGTAGGACAGCAATTCGTTCGGATCTTTGCCGGCAAAGCGTCCGAGGTCGTGCTCGCGATAGAGGAGCCTCATGATCTGCGGCAGCCGATGGCTGAGGTGCCAAATACGCGGCCGCGCGTCGAGGTTGGCGAAAACTCGCGCCGTGTGAAAATCGCCGTCGATCCAATGTTCGTCCCAGTGCAGGTTTTCGAACAACGTTCGAGTCAACCTGACACTCGGAACAAGGCGGTACGCCTCGTAACCCGCAAAGCAGATGCCGAAAATCCGAAGAGCTTCATCGTGGGCATGCCGAAGTGTCCGGGACGCCCGATCGAATAGGCGGCTGTCGCCATGACAAATCGTTTCGAATAGCGCCTGCCGGACCGGATCAGGGGATTTCTGCCGCGTCCACCAATGTCGCGACGTTTCCCCCTCGAAAAACGCAGTCGAGACCAGCTTCTTCAGCTGGCGGCGAAGTTCGTTGTCGGCGATTGCATCGGTGGACTTGGCAAGGCGCTCGAGAGCTTCAAAATCGCACTCGAGACGGAAGTCTCTAAGGATGACCACCTTGCCCTGCTCGATCAGGTCGGCGACCCCGCCGCGATCCGCGATCTCCGCTAGCGACAACTGGACGACATAGTCGTCAACGCCGGGATGAAGTTCGATGAGAGCCATTTCCAATCATGATGTTCCGCAGGATCCGATCGCGCCTAGGCCTTGCTCATCTCAGCGACCATCTCCTGCTTCGACGCAAATCCTTCGCCGATGATGGATTTATATTGGAAATAGACCTCGTCGAAGTCGTCATGATGTTCGACCTCACCGTTGCGAAAGAGGAGGAACCGATCGCAAGTGTCCTTCAGATAACGATGGCTGTGCGAAACAATCAGCATGGCCTTGTGTCGACGATTCTCGAACAGCTCGACCTTGCACCGATCGCGGAATGCTTCATCGCCAACTGAAAGCACCTCATCGATGAGGTAGCAGTCAAAATCGATCGTCATGGAAATGGCAAAGGCCAGTCTCGCTCGCATGCCCGACGAATAATTGGAGACCGGCTCGTCAAGATACATTCCGAGTTGAGAGAAGTCCTGCACGAACTGGAAACGCGGTTCGAACTCGACGCCATAGATCCGGCAAATGAAGCGGACATTATCCGAGCCGGTGAGCGCGCCATGAAAGCCACCGCTAAAAGCGAGCGGCCACGAAACCGACATATGACGTTCGATTGTGCCCGAAGTCGGTGGCTCCGCGCCGCTGATCAGCCGAACGAGAGTCGACTTGCCTGCGCCATTCCGGCCAAGAATGCCGATCCGTTCGCCGGGACGTATCGTCACGTTGACGTTGCTCAGCACCCGCCGCAGCCCGGCGCGCGTCGGGTAATCCTTACAAACGTTCGTAAGCCGGATCATTCGTCTTCACTCGTCTCAAGCCCCACCTGACGAACGAGGCTTAGACCAACGAATGTCAACACGAGGCTTACGACGATCGCAAAGTCCATGTCGTAATGGGCAACGAATACGGATCCGAACCAACCGTCCCGCAAAAATTCGAGGGTGTTCACCATCGGAAGCCACATCAGGATGTCACGCATCGATGGCGGCAACGCGTCGAGAAGAAACCCCACTCCCGAAAATGCGAAGAGAATGAACTGGAATGGCGGCCAGAGCCGGCCGACGATCGAGACTTTTTCGGACAACCCGCCAACAGTCAGAGCGAGCGCTGCACCGAACCAGCATGACGCAATCCACCCGTATAGCACTTTGAGCGGATCTTCGGGGGCCGGCAACCAGCCAAGAAAGTAGAGCGCGATGCCGAGCGCGACAAAGCTTGTGGACACAGACAATATCTCGAGGATTACCCGTGCGAAATAGACGTCTGTAATGGTGACCTGGCGATGATAGAGGAGCGATTTATTCGTCAGAACCGCATTAATGCAGCGGCCGACCATGTTTCTCCACAGCAGCACCGATGAATAGCCGGTGAGCGCGAACGCGGCGATCGGAATGTCCGAGCCGTGAACGGCTCGCGTCAACTTCCAGAAGCCCGTGACTGCAAACGTGAACAGCATTGGTTCCAGGAACAGCCACAGGAAGCCAATGTTATTGCGTCCATAGCGCGTCAGCATCTCGCGCATGAGGAGCGCGCCGAGAACCCTGCGGTTGACCTGCCAAGGCCTTGATTGCAGCAGGAATCCGGTCGGCGGAGCCGCCTTGTTAGAGCGCATGTTCCCTGACCCCGGCGAGCAGCATTCTCAGAATCCCGTACGCCAGGAGGCTGAGCGCAAAGGTGGCAAAGATGCCGCGCAGTCGCCGTGGTTCGAGCGCGGCGTCGGGAAGATTCGGCTGCACCACCCGCTCGACATAGGCTTGCTTGCGCTGTGCCTCGCTCTTTGCGTCCTCGAGGGTCGCCAAAGATGCAGCCAGCTGCTTGTCGGCAAACTGGCTCTCCAGCAGCAGGCGCTGGTACCGGACCGCACTTGCGGCCAGCGATCCACGATTACCTGCAACCTGTCCCGTCGCGCGATTGATCTCGCCTTGAATCGTGCCAATCTGTGTTTGCACGATCGGGATTCGCGGGTTTTCCGGGGTATATTTTTCGAGTTGCGCGAGCTCGGTCTTGCCCGCGATCAGCTGGTCCTGCAGCTTCGAGATCATCGTCATCTGCGCTTCGGCCTGCTTCTCCGGGTCGACCAGACCTGCATTGTTCCGATAGGCGGCAAGGGCCATAGCGGCTGACTGAGACTGCGCCTTGGCCTGAGCGACCTCGGTCTCCGCGTAGCGCACAAGGTCGAGCTTGCCGGGCTCGTTGAGCTTGTTGACCGTGGCTTCCGACAGCTCGAGAAGCTCCTCATTGAACTTCCGCGCGTCCTCCGGCGTGTAGGCCCGAACGGTGAGCGTCGTAATCGACGTCGAGCTATCGTTTTGCAGCTGAACCTTGTCCTGGAAATACCTGTAAAGCTGCTCGAAGGAACCCCTCATCCCGAACGGATTGAAACGATCGAAGATCGAAATCCCTGGCCGCGTGTAAGCCTCTTTGAACGCGCCGCCGCGATTGATCGCGCGAAGTGCGTCACGCGAAGTCGCGAATGTCTGCGCCGCGTAGACTTCGTCACCGGCATTTGTGAAACCGGCGGTCTTGAGGATGACACCCAGGCCTGTCGCTGCAGGTTTTTCCGGACTCCGAACAACGAATTTAGATTCCGATATGTATATGTCGGATGCGAAGAAGCCAAAATAAAGCACAGCCAAAATAACCGGTATGACTACCGTTACAATAAACAACGTTGGCTTGCGTTTGAATTCAAACCGCGACGTTTTGAATTCCAGCTTTGGGCTAATGAGCATTCTTGGCCTATTCTCTCATCGGCAGGCGCCGGTCGGGCGCGGAAAATGGGCGGGTTTCGCCAAATTTGCAACGTCTTCCGGCTAACGTCATTGCCGCCGGCGCTGGCTTGCGGGCCATCGCTGAACATCGCTTGAATGACAACTTAGTAATCTTCGAGCCGAGCCCTTTATCATTGAGCGACGCGGTCCACCCTCTTAGAATGCTGATGAATCACCTATCGGAGCTCTAATGACAGAAGGTCACTTGGCTCCCGCACAACGGGAGCGTGATACGCTGCGCGCTGCCGCGATTGCGGCAGCGCTGTTATCGACCGCTGCTTGTACCGGACTTGGCGCAGCGGGTCCCACTTCCCACGCAGTACACAGCGCAGCAAATCGGCCGCTCGCCGGCGCGGCCATCAAGGTCATTGACGTGAATGATGCTGTTGCCCGGCAGGTCCTCAGCGCCAATCGCGCACCGTCGTTCTCCGAGACACTCGGGAATGCGCCGCCGATCGGCTCTATCGTTGGTCGCGGGGACGTGCTCGGTGTCACCATCTGGGAGGCGCCTCCAGCGGCGCTATTCGGATCGCAAGCTGCATTTGGAGCGAGCGGGACGGGCGCGCTCCTCGGGATGACAACCGGCGTTAGTCAGCAGACCGCGCTCCCCGACATGATGGTCGACAGCGAAGGAATGATCCAGGTTCCCTTTGCGGGATCGATTCGCGCCGCGGGGCGCACACCGCAGGAAATAGAGCGCGAGATCGTTGCGAGATTGGCTGGAAAGGCGCACGACCCCCAGGTCATCGTACGGCTCGTTCAGAATGCGAACTCGACCGTCACGGTCGTCGGCGATGTCGCCGAGAACAAGAGGGTGACCTTGACCCCTCGTGGCGAGCGCTTGCTCGACGTGTTGGCAGCTTCTGGAGGCGTCAAGCAGCCGGTCGGCAAGACGACAATTCAAATTACCCGCGGCGATACGGTAGTCTCTCTTCCGCTCGAGACCGTGATACGCGACCCGAAGCAGAACATTCGGCTGGCGTCCGACGATGTCGTCACCGCTCTCTACCAGCCGTTTAGCTTCGTCTCACTCGGTGCGACCGGCAGCAGCGCCGAAATCCCGTTCGAAGGAACTGGCATCACGCTTGCTCAGGCGCTCGGGCGCGTGGGCGGGCTCAGGGATGACCGGGCGAATGTGCGCGGCGTCTTCATCTTCAGGCTCGAGAATCCTGCGGCGGTCGATCCAGCGATCGCGGCGACGGCGAGGCGCACTCCCGACGGCCGAATTCCCGTCATCTATCGGATCGATCTTGGTAATCCCGCGACCTTCTTCATTGCGCAGAGTTTCCCAGTCCGGAATAAGGACGTGCTCTACGTGTCGAGCGCCCCGCTCGCGGACCTCCAGAAATTCGTCAGCATGGTATCGTCGATGGCATTCTCCGTCATCGGCATTGGACAGGCCATTCCATAGCGCCTCCACGGCTGCGGTTGAATTGCTGCAATTGTCGGCTAATCGGCGACTGTCATGTCCGCCCATCCGGCTGCTCAAGGATAAATATGGAAATCCGCAGGTTCGACGTGGACGGACCCGTCGAAATCATTCCGCGCAAGATCGAGGATGAGCGCGGCTATTTCTCGGAGATCTTTCGGCTGAACACGTTTGCCGAACACGTTCCGGGAGTCGAATTCGTCCAGGACAACCAGTCGCTGAGCGTCCGTGCCGGAACGGTCCGGGGGCTTCATTTCCAGATCCGACCCGCGGCGCAAGGTAAGCTTGTCCGCTGTCTCGCCGGTCGGCTTTTCGATGTGGCCGTGGACCTTCGAATGGATTCGACGACCTATGGCAAATGGACTTCGGTAGTCCTCACACCCGAGGAGAATAACCAGCTGTGGGTGCCGCCCGGCTTTGCTCACGGCTTTTGCACCCTCGAGCCGAATAGCATCATCAGCTATCGCGTGACCGATTATTACAGCCCCGAGAACGACAAAGGCGTGGCATGGAATGATTTGGCGATTGGAGTCGCGTGGCCATCCGTGGCAGACGCCGAAACACTCTCGGCGAAGGACAGGATGCAACCATCACTTGCCGAGCTCCCCGCATATTTCTCGATGAAAGACAGCTGATGCGCGTGATCGTGACGGGGGGCGCGGGCTTCATCGGTTCCGCGGTGGTCAGGCACCTTGTGCTCGAACGGGGCTATGACGTCCTCAATGTGGATGCGCTGACCTACGCGGGCTATCTGCCCTCGCTGAAGCCGGTCGAAGGCAAGCCCAACTACCAGTTCCTCAAGGCCAATATCTGCGACCGGCCGGCGATGGAGCAGGCGATTTCGGGCTTCCGTCCGGATCGCATCATGCACCTCGCGGCTGAAAGCCATGTCGACCGCTCGATTACCGGCGCCGCCGATTTCATCGAGACCAACGTGATCGGCACCTTCACACTGCTCGAGACGGCGCGGGGCTATTGGGGCGGACTCGATGATCAGAGAAAGCAGAGCTTCCGCTTTCACCACGTATCCACGGACGAGGTCTACGGGTCACTTGGGAGCGAAGGATTGTTCACCGAGGACACACCCTATGATCCGAGCTCGCCCTATTCGGCATCGAAGGCATCATCGGACCATTTGGTGATGGCCTGGCAGCGGACCTACGGCCTGCCCGTCGTGGTTTCGAACTGCTCGAACAATTACGGGCCTTATCATTTCCCTGAAAAGCTGATCCCGCTGACGATCCTCAATGCGCTCGCCGGTGAGCGGCTGCCGGTCTACGGCAAAGGTGAGAACGTGCGCGACTGGCTCTATGTTGAGGACCACGCGCGGGCGCTCGATCTAATCGCCGAACGCGGCCGCGTCGGAGAGACTTACAATGTGGGCGGGCGGAACGAGCTCCGGAACATCGACGTCGTGCGGCGGATCTGCGCGGTTCTCGATGAGCTGGTTCCGGGCAACCGTCCCCGCGAGGAGCTGATCGACTTCGTCACGGACCGGCCGGGGCACGATGCACGCTACGCGATCGATGCGACCAAGCTCGAAACCGAGCTCGGCTGGCGAGCGCAGGAGGATTTCGACAGCGGCATCGAGAAAACCGTCCAGTGGTATCTCGACAACGAATGGTGGTGGCGGCCGCTCCGCGAGCGCTATTCGGGCGAGCGCCTCGGATTGCTCAAGGCAGGCAAGAGCTGATCGCCCATGCGGATCGTCGTCACGGGCCGAGAAGGACAGGTCGCGCGTTCGCTCGCGGAGCTGGCCCGCGAAGGAGCAGTCGAGCTGGTCGCGGTCGGCCGGCCGGAGCTGGACCTTGCCGGCCCGCCCGATCGCATTATCGCCGCGCTCGAAAACGCTCGGCCCGACGTGATCGTCTCGGCTGCAGCTTACACCCAAGTGGACAGGGCTGAGAGCGAGCCCGAGGTTGCCTTCGTCGTCAATGAAGGCGGTGCGCGCGCGGTTGCACAAGCTGCCCGGCGGCTCGGCGTCCCCGTGATTCACCTCTCCACCGACTATGTCTTCGATGGCTCGAAAGCCTCGCCTTATGTCGAAGACGACCCGACCAGGCCGACCGGAGCCTACGGTGCGTCCAAAGTTGCCGGGGAGGAGGCCGTCCTGGCGGAACAACCGAACAGCGCCGTCCTCAGAACGGCCTGGATCTACAGCCCGTTCGGAGCGAATTTCGTGAGGACGATGCTGCGTCTCGCCGGCGATCGGGACGAGATCGGCGTCGTCGCCGACCAGCGCGGCAACCCGACCAGCGCGCTCGACATCGCCAATGGCGTGCTCCGGGTGGCCGAAAACCTCGTCGAAAAATCGGATTCAGACTTGCGCGGCGTCTTCCACATGACTGCCGCGGGAGAGGCGAGCTGGGCAGAATTTGCGGAGGCTATTTTTGCGGCATCGGCGGGGCGTAGCGGACCGAGCGCCCAGGTGCGGCCGATCGGAACCTCAGACTACCCGACGCCCGCCAGGCGCCCGGCCAATTCGCGGCTGGACTCGGGAAAGCTGGCGCGAATTCACGGTGTGAGCTTGCCGGAGTGGCACGCATCCTTGAATAAGGTCGTGTCGCGCCTTGTCGGGCCCGGCTCATGAGGAGCTTGTTGAACAGATGAAGGGCATCATCCTGGCTGGAGGAAGCGGTACTCGGCTGTTTCCAATGACTCTGGCTGTCTCCAAGCAGCTCATGCCCGTCTACGACAAGCCGATGATCTATTACCCGCTGAGCACCTTGATGCTGGCGGGCATCCGCGATGTGCTTGTCATCACCACGCCGCACGATGCGCCTTTGTTCACGCACCTGCTCGGCGACGGCTCGCAATGGGGGATCAGCATTTCCTATGCCGTGCAGCCGGAGCCCAAGGGTCTCGCCCAAGCCTTCACGATCGGCGCCGACTTCGTCGCCGGCGGCCCTTCGTGCCTCGTTCTCGGGGAC
>Ga0157369_10000849_pt1 | contig 39030 bp, 37 predicted proteins | sample C25metaG_FD_113461 | JGI IMG/M metagenome (GOLD analysis project Ga0157369, IMG submission 113461) | Corn rhizosphere microbial communities from Kellogg Biological Station, Michigan, USA - C2-5 metaG | ecosystem: Host-associated > Plants > Roots > Rhizosphere > Soil | place: USA: Michigan... | reverse complement strand
GTCTCGTTCTCCTATCCCGGGTCGAGTCAGGCCGTTCTAAGCGACATCAGTTTCCGCTTCGATGCTGGGGAGCGGATCGCGCTCGTTGGCGAAAATGGAGCCGGCAAGACGACCCTCGTAAAATTGCTGGCTAGGCTTCACGATCCGACGGCTGGCAGAATTCTCCTCGATGGCACCGATCTGCGCGAATATTCTGTAGAAGATCTGCGACGCGAAATAGGAGTAATCTTTCAGGACTATATGCGCTACGACGTGCTCGCCTCCGAAAATATTGGCTTCGGCCGCGTCGATGCCATCGAAGACAAAGAACGAATTTTGCGATCTGCGGAAAAAAGTCTGGCTGCAGAGGTAATTGCCGGCCTGCCGAAGACTTATAGCCAGATGCTCGGTCGGCGGTTTGAAGGCGGTGTGGATTTATCCATGGGGCAATGGCAAAAAATTGCTTTGGCACGCGCCTACATGCGTGACGCGCAGATTCTGATTCTCGATGAGCCGACCGCCAGCCTCGACGCGCGCGCCGAATTCGAGGTATATCAGCGGTTCGTAGAGTTGACCACCGGGAAAATGGCGATCCTGATTTCCCACAGATTTTCCACAGTCCGTATGGCGGATCGCATCCTGGTCCTGGAGAACGGTCGCATCGTGGAGCGCGGCTCTCATCAACAACTCGTCTCTCTCGGCGGCAAGTACGCCGAGTTGTTCGATCTTCAGGCGGCGGGTTACCGATAGTCCTAGTACCCGTCAAACCGGGAGCAGGTTGAGAGCGCCTTCAATTTCAGCCCGCGTGTGCGCGTCGCCGGTGCGTGTTGTGGCCTCGATGCCCTGCTCATACATGGTGCGCGCTTCCTGGATGCGCCCGAGTTTTTCGAGAGCTTGGCCGCCGTGGAAGTAGGCGGCCGAATAGTCGTTGTCCCGTGCGAGAAGAGTTCGAAATTCGGCAACAGCCTGCTCGAACTCACCGGTTTTGACGTATTCCATCCCAAGCCCGTAGCGAGCAAACGAATTGTTCGCATCCTGCGCGACCATCTGCTTCAGAATGCCGAGGCGATCTGTAGCCATCTATGAAGTGTACTGGCGGACCTGCCTGGCCGCGCTCTCAACCACTCCCGCAGCCTTTGAAGTAGTGGCCTTGGCGCTCTTGGTTGCTTCGCTGAAATGGTGGTGCGCACGGCCGGAAAGATCGCCGATCATCTCAGCCGCACTCCCCGCTCCTTCGCGCCCTTTGCGTAGCGCCTGCTCCAGGAATCCGAGCGTCCAACTGGAGCACGCCGGGATCACAAGCGCAATACCCATCGCGGTCAAGCCGCAGCCGACTCCAATGAGCGTTGCGCCAAGAATGCCAGATCTTTGAGAATGTCTCATGTTTTCCTCGCGTTATAGACGCCGTTCGGAGCGCCTATCGTTTCGCGGCTTTCTCAGCGAACGGATCCTTACATTTATAAGCGAAGCCAAAACAATTTCAGCCCCTGACGCTTGCCAGAATACTCTTTTCGGCAGATGGCCTAGGAAAGCAGTCATCGCCAGCACCCAGAGCCCGATAACACCAGTGATCCCAGCTATCTTGACGTATCTTATTTTTTGTCGAATTTTTTGTCGAACAAACTCCGGTCGCATTTCCGCACTCAGGCCGGAGGTCATGCGCCAATTCTAGCTCACATGAATTCCTGTTACCTGACCGGTTCGATGCTTAGATCCGCAGTCGGAACAATTACTGGGATCTCGCTAGCGCCTTCGGGTAATTGACCCGTGAACTTCCATAACCAGACCTTGCCGAAATAACCGGGACGACCATACTCCAAATGTAGAGCGAACTCACCTAAGAGCTGATAAGTAGCAGGTTGCGATCGCATGACTTTATCGAGCAAGCGCATCTCCTGCGCTCGATTGTCATTCTTCTCGTGATTTAAGGAACACGTAACTATATACCGAATACGGCCTCGGCGAATGATATTAAGAACATCATCGGCATTATGCGCAATGGAGGTCGCTTCAGCGTTAGCGTAACGGGGCGGCCTGATCGCCAGTGAGCGGTCGCCTCGAATGAAGCTTCTCTTCAAAACCGGATGGTACGAGCGATACCTAAAGATGAGATCTGCTTGCTGTAAGGTCGAAACCAGAATGTTCCCGGGAAGATCCAGACGAGCCAGTCGTTGTCCGATAGCATCGTCACCGACGAGGCCTTGCGGAAGATGCTTGAAACTGATAACGTTCGCGACCAGACAAAGGCTCACTAGAATTGGCCCAGCATATCGTCTGATCTCGGACTTATCATCAGCGGAAGAAAAATTGGCCGCGATTAGCCCGATAAAGGCCGGCAATGCATAAATAAAATATCGATCCTCCTGGTAGATCCTCACGGCAAGCAGAAAAATCACATTGCTGAAAAACCAGGAAAGCCAAAATAATCGCGGGAAGCTTCCCCTGAAAGAACGAAACGTGTAGACCAAGCCTATACATGCGGCAATAAGCGCAAACCACCCGATCATCTCAGGAATTCTGGCAGAGTAGAATGCGGCGATCTTCCAGGAGAACATAGTTCCGTAGTTAGTATTGGGCGGAGTTAGGCTGTAGGCAGTCTCATATCTTGAAAATCGCAGTGTGTAAACTACCCAGAACACGTTCAGGATAAGATACAGAATCGCCAAGATCAGAAGCACAGGCGACAGCAATCTCCGAAACTTCCCGGTGAGAAATACCCACAAATACCAAGCGGGTAAAACTCCGGCAGTGAGATATCTGGATTGAAACGCCGCCTCGGCAAAGCAAAAAGCGACAATGCAGGCGAGCGTACTCTCTGTAGCGAGCCAGATAACAAAACAATACGTTCCGGCAAGGATGAGCGCCAGCCCCGGAATTTCCGACATAGTATCTCTCGACCAGAAGGCAATCTCGGGCGTGGTTATTAATACCAGCGCGCTGCAAAAAGCCGCTGCCTGTGATGACCCCGTTTTTCTCAAAATGCCGTAGAAGGAGCATCCTGCCACCCACAAACAGAGGGCGATGAAGATCCTTGCCGAACCGTACGAGACTCCCGTCGCGGTAAAAAACAGCGCCAGCAACGCTGGGTAACCGGGGGGATGGTAGGGAAGGTGAAAAGCGGGGAATTGTGCGTAATTCTGTTCAGCGAATTCCCACGGATGGAGGATTTGCCCAGAGAAAAGCCAGTCATGAATCATCGCCGCAGCGTTTGCGTATTGCGAACCATCAGGCCATAGCGGGCCTGAGTTGGAAAAGTTGCTGCAACCGATCCACATTGCCAAAACGAACAATGCTGTACAGATTGCAATCCTATTGCGATAACCGGAGAGGAAAGTTGTCCGGACCTCCGTCACGGCGGCTGGTGAATTGCTTACAGTCTTCGGCTCAACCATCTTCTCTGAGCTGGTGGCCGTCAGGAAGGGGTCGCGAGTTCAGGACGAATACTTTCTCTCTCCCCCCAGGGATCGAGAAGGCTTTGCTTAGCTGGGACGAATATCGATTAAAAAACAAATCCAAAGTTTCCTCTGTGAACCGATGATCGGACTGGCCGTCACCCGGATCCGTGAAACGGCGGCCGATAAATGCGAGCGGGGCCAACTTACTGCTTGTAATATTTCGGACCGGCTCCGCGAGAATTACTTTTCTGCGGGCCGCGCGTAACATGCGGTCGACAATGGGTTGGGGATCGGGCAGAAACTGATACAGGCTGGCCTGCATAACCACGTAATCCGCCCCGGGAAGAGCGGCACTCTCCCGAAGATCCCAAACCTGCCCTTGCCCACCCCGGGCACTCAAATGCTTGATGAATGTCTCACTGAGATCAAGACCTGTATAGGCAACTGATTTCTGATGAAGGTATCGATGGTAGAGAACGGCCGGCCCGCAGCAGAGATCGAGAACGCTGGACTGCGCGGGAATCATATCGGCGATGACCTTGTACCGGCCCGAGTAATGACGGCCGTACAATATAACCATCAAGAGCTCGTACAAGAGCGCGCTCTTATATAGAACGGTTGCTGCCAATCGTCACCTCCTCGTCAATCTGGGACAGGGCCGAGAAGGACTGTGCGCTGGCATTTACACCGATTACCGTCCGTATTGAAGTCTGAGGATGACGGTTCACGAGCAGATATGCACGCCCTGCATATTCGCCAAGAACCCCTAAGAACATCATCTGGACCCCACTTACAAGAAGAAACACGACCATTAGAGAGGACCACCCGACCGCCGCCGCGGGAAAGTCCTCAGGGAATAAGAGCCGATACAAAGTAACACCGGCAGCGGCAAGCAATGCCAGCACGGCCATCACGAGTCCACACCACGTAACCAGGCGTACCGGCTTCACCGAAAAGGAGAAGATCAGGCGCGCCGAGACTTCAAGCGCCTTCCATACACTGTAGGTGCTCCGGCCGGCGTAGCGCGGAAAATGCTCGACGGGAATGCTGGCCACCCTCCAGGTCGCTTGGAACAGCAATCCATCTATATAAGGCTTTGGACCGGAATAGTGACAGATCAAATCCACAACGTCCCGAACTATGACTTTGTATGGAGAAAGGTAAACATCTTTAGGTTTCCATAGAACCCGGTCGGCGATCTTGCCGTTGATCCAACTGCCGACGTTCTTCCAAAGCTTCTGCTGTTTCCGCCCAAAGTTCGCATAAGCTACATCGGCGCCCTCCTCGGCTTTGTTCATCAATGCAGGGAGATATTTGGGATCATGCTGAAGGTCATCGTCCATGATGGCGACATACTTTCCGCGCGAAAGCCGTAATCCCGTGAGTATGGCGTTGTCCTGGCCGAAATTGCGCCGTAAGTCGACGGCTAGAAGACAAGGATATTTGTCGCAGAGCGATTCGATCACTTGCCAGGAGCGATCAGGCGAATAATCGTTCACCAGAATGACCTCGTACTCCCAATCGTGTAGTGCTAGCGCTTGTGTAATCGCAAGCATCAACTCGTTTAAGCATGCCTCGCTGCGATAAACCGGAATAACAATAGACAACCTTGGTGTTGAGGGCGGCGAGCAGGAACTTGTCGATGGCAACATACGGATCCCTATGCCGATTCGACGAGTCGACCTGTTGTAAATATCTTCTGGGTTCTGGCTACGTTGAAGAACGATCCAATGCTATGGGCGACTCTTTCCTGCTCTTCTTCGGTTAGGGTCGGGTGGAATGGTAAACGCAGAAGCCGGCCGCTCAATTGTTCCGTGACGGGGAATTCACCGTCATGATACCCAATCCTCTCCCCCATAGGAGAACGATGCAATGGCACGTAGTGAAAGAGCGCCCGAATGCTCCTTTCCTTCAAATAAGTGATGAGGCGATCGCGCGTCTCCTGATCGGAGAGCAAAACGTAATACATGTGGTGACTACTGTCACATTCAACGGGTGCCTTGGGAACCTGTAGCAATCCCAATTGTTCGAATTGACTTAAGCGCCTATCGTAGCGGTGAGCTATCTGTCGGCGGAGCGCTTTAATATGATCCATCGCTTCCAGTTGAGCGTAAAGAAAAGCCGAGGCAATTTCGCTGGGAATGTAGGACGAGCCCGCGTCCACCCAGGAATACTTATCTACCTCTCCGCGAAAAAACTTACTGCGGTTGGTGCCCTTATCGCGAATAATTTCAGCCCGCGTCGCCATTTCAGGCGAGTTGACGCAAAGCGCGCCGCCTTCGCCACACGTATAGTCCTTGGTGCCGTGAAAGCTATAGGCGCCCAAGTGCCCGATTGAGCCGAGTGCCCTCCCTCGATAGTATCCATTCGCCGCTTGTGCGGCATCCTCCACGACCAGCAGATTGTGTTTCGCGGCGATTACCATGAGCCGATCCATCTCACAACCCACACCCGCATAGTGCATCACGAAAATTGCCTTTGTGCGGCGAGTAATGCCCGCCTCGACAAGACTCTCGTCGATGTTGAGCGTATCCGGACGAATGTCGACAAAGACGGGTTTGGCGCCGCGCTGGACAACAGCGTTAGCCGTGGAAGTGAAGGTGAAGGAAGGCATCAGCACTTCGTCACCATTGTTCAGATTGCAAAGCATTGCCGCGGTTTCCAAGGCGGCAGTACAGGAAGGCATCATGAACACCTCATGTATGCCGAGCCGTTTCTTCAGAATTTGCGCGCAGCCTTGGGTGAAGCATCCATCGGAACTGATCTTTCCGGAGGCGATCACCTGAGTAACATATTTGAGCTCGTTGCCGGTAATAAACGGCTTAGCAAAAGGGATCTCAGATTGGGCGAGGCTAGAACTTGGCTGGTGCGCGGCTTGCGGTGTCACGTGAATTTAACCCTTGCCAATAGAGGCTCGGGGCCTCTCGAGAGACGATCGAAGTCGTCAACATGTGACACAAAAGTTGGGCTGGGACCGTCTGGTCGCGCGACAGCGCGGGCGACGCATATTGCCGCTGGCATCCTTGTTCTCGAGCCCTATAACAAGCGCCCGGATATCTCCTCTCCCCAAGTCTAATTGCCGCATCGTAGCACGGAAGTTGAACATTCGCGGTGACTAGTAGTACTTGCCCGGAACGTTATATTCGGCCCTACGTAGGGAATCTAAGCTACAGCGCACGCTCGGCGATCTCCGCCAGTTCCTCGGTAAATAGAGGGATCGGGTTCGCTTTTGTACTGCTGGCAATGGCGACCTTCGCGACCAGGTCCGGAATCTGTGACCGTTCTAGACCATACGCACCCAGCGAAGAAACAGTCAGGCTTCGGCAGAGATCCGAGGCAAAACGCACGGCGTCCTCCGCTTCGGCTTGCGAATCGCCCGTGAGCAATTGCCCCACACGGCGATATTTGAGGAGCGCCTCAGGATCGGATGCCCGCTCGCGCAGTGCGCGAATACTCACCGCCATGCCGTGTGGCAGCACCGCGGCGCACAACGCGCCGTGCGGCGCGTTCAGCAATCCGCCCAAGGGTCCCGCGAAGCCGTGCACGATTCCCAGCCCCGCATTCGCAAGCGAAAGACCGCTCAGCAGACTGGCAAATGCCATAGCGGCGCGCGCTTCGCGATCTTCTCCGTTGCGAAACGCCTTCGGCAAAGCCCCAACAACGAGCCGCAAACCTTCGCGGCAAAACAGATCGGTGAACGGGTTCGCGCGACAGGAGACAAAAGGCTCGATAAGCTGGGTCAACGTGTCTAGCCCGGTAGAAGCTGTCACTGCCGCTGGTGTTTCGAGGGTGAGATCCGGGTCGATCAGCGCGAGCCGGGCAACTAACAGCGGGCTACGAAGGCTCGCTTTCAAACCGTGCTCAGGGGAACCGAGCACGGCGTTACGCGTCACTTCGGCCCCCGTCCCGGCCGTAGTAGGGACGGTCACAAACGGCAAGGGCGAGTGTTCGAGCGGGCGCCCCCGGCCGATCACTTCCAGGTAATCCAAGGGCTCTCCCGAGTTGGGTACAAGCGCTGCGATAGCCTTCGCCGCATCCATGGCACTCCCCCCGCCAAAGCCGATCAAGAAGTCGCAGCCGCGCGCCGCTTTCACACCTTCCCGTACGATCGCGAGAGTCGGCTCCCCTGGGACAGAAAAGTAGGTCGCTGCAAATCCGGCAAGCGCCTTCACGGCCCTGGCTGGATTCGCTCCTGTCACCACCAGGGCACGCTTGCCCAAAGGCTTCGCGAGCGAGGGAAGTGACTGGATTTTCCCGAGGCCAAAGACGATCTTCGTCGCAGTCGAAAAATCGAACGGCCCTACCACCCCGTTTCCTCCGGAAAAATATTTGTGAATTGGACGCTGCTGCGCGGCTCCGCCATCATTTCGGCCACGGTGTCGCGCCAGGCCCGATAGTGCGTGGTCTCTTTGTGTGCCGCTGGAGCGGTCGGAGTTCTATATACTTCAGTGAGAACGAAACGTGTAGGATCGGACACCTGTTGCAGCACGTCGAACCGCGCAATGCCACCTTCAGCAAGGCTCATACGGGCGTTTTCGATGGTCGCATCGCGAAAGCGTTCCACGAATTCCGGTTTAACATGCACATGAACGTGGACAATTAGCATACTGACGAGCCTATACTGAAACAGAAATGGCATGCCCGTACTTTGAGCCACAGCACGTGAATGCCTCCCCCGAACACCTGATCCCGCGGATACCCCCGCGATTGCCATTGATGGATGAATATAACGGCCTCTGCCGGGCTGGTGGCGAGCCGTTTCCGGTTCCCGGCGAAGTGCGTTTCCGCTGTTGCAATCATGGCAACTCACGTGGAATCTGCGTGCACTTCCCGGCAGGTGAAACGCGCTCGGCACTGCGCTATGAAATTGTGGGCCGTACCGCCGCCGCGCTAGATCTGCTCCTGCTCGAAGAGCGCGATTACACTCCGCAGGCATGGCAGAGCGTTCGCTATGTCCTGGCGGGCGAGCTAATCGAGCCAGAAATCTCAGACGTCGTGAAACAGGCGCAGATCCGGGCATTTTGCCGTAGCTTTCTGGACCATTTCCCCGCCTGAGAATGCCGACGGAGGACGTTCGCACGGTTCGTGAATCCCGTTCCGACTACTCGGAGGTATGCCTGCCGAACGACGCCAATATGCTCGGTAATATGCTGGGCGGACGCGTCATGCATCTGGTGGATCTATGCGGGGCGATTGCCGGTATGCGGCATGCCCGCTCGGCAGTCGTGACCGCCTCGATCGATCAGATGACCTTTCTGCATCCCATTCACATTGGGGAACTGGTGATGCTGAAGTCGCAGGTGAATCGCGTATTCCGCACCTCAATGGAGGTGGGGGTCAAAGTTCTAGTGGAGAATCTCTACACCGGCCAGATCCGGCACACTTCCTCTGCCTACCTGAGTTTCGTGGCTGTGGACGCAGCAGGCCATCGACTGGTGTTGCCGCCCATCTTTCCCGACACGCAAGAGGATCAGCGGCGTTATGAGGAGGCGGCAGCCCGTAGAGCGCGTCGCCTCGCTGACAAGGCTAAACGGACCGTATAATCGCTATTCCGGGTCCGCCTTGTGCATATACTTGATCCAGTGTTTGAACAGCAGTAGATTGGGCGCGCCAGTTCGGTTTAGTTTCAGGCAATCGCGGTCGTACCATTCGATGACGCCTTCGAGTTGTTCACCGTCGTGCATTACTACGACCATGGCAGTCTTACTCTGCATCTGCTTCGAGTAGTAGAACTGCTCCGCGTTCGTTTGGTCGGGGGGAGTGCTCTTCTTGACCGTGGGCGGCCGGCGGACAGCTTCTTTCATCTCTGCTGGTGTGGTCCGGATCGGTTTTCTGATGAGCGAATCCAAACGCCTCTCTTCTATCATTTGGCCTCAGGTTGAAATTACGGATGGTAGCGCTAGTTGCTAGTTTAGGCGCTCACACCATCCGGGCGGTTACGTAAATTAATAATCAACGCGTCAACGGCTCCCACTTTCTGAATATTCCTTCGCACCATAGTGGTCAATTCGTCCACCGCTTTCACGGCCTGCTCGATCCAGCCGAAACTCACACGCTGCGCGATCGCTGCAATGCGCGGCTGAATGTCGCGGTGCTGCGCTGGCGGCTTGCCGTTCGCGACGCTCAAAACATCTTCCAGTAAACCATAAGCCGGTTTGAGGTAATAATCGAGCTTCTCCGACTTCCGATTCGCAAACGATTCGGAATGCTGAATCCAATGGGAAAACGGGGCGATTCCGGCCGCGCACTCGAAGGCTGCGAGCAACAGGGCGCGCCGTTCACGAAAAACCTCGAGGTCGAGCGTAACGGCGAGACCTGGGCAGCCTTCCGCCAAGGCGATGCGAAGCTCGGCGTCAGGAAGCTGACGGGTGGCGCAGAAATCGCGCATTTGGGAGTCGGAGAGGCGTCCCAACTGTAGTACAAAGGAGCGAGACCGGATCGTAGGTAACAGATCGTAGAGGTTATCGGCGGTCGCGATGACGACCAGATGCTCGGGCGGCTCCTCGAGCGTTTTGAGAAGAGAGTTGGCAGACGGACCGTTAGCGCGGTCGAGCCGATCGATCAGGAAAACACGATGCGCGCCCCGAAGCGGTTTGAATTGAGCCCGTTCGCGCAGGATCCGCATCTGCTGGATCGTAATTTGACGCAGCGGGCCATCCGGCGCAAAGGTGATGAAATCAGGGTGGGTGGAAAACAGCAGCGGATCTTCAGCGCGCTTTTCGGCTGTCCATTTCTCGCGCTGCTCGATGGTTTCGAGATTTTCCGGAAGGCTGAGATCGTCACGTTCTATTTTGTGGGCATCGTTTCCCAGAAGCTCGGCGGCAAAGCGCCGCGCGAGCGTTGCTTTCCCGACGCCTTCCGGGCCGCTGAGGAGGATCGTTTGCGGGATGCGCGCGCTGGCAATTGCTTGGCGCAAGATTTGGGCAGCCGGCAGATTGCCGTAGAAATCCGGAAAAGAATCCATTTCCGATTCTATTTCAAGAGCGGCTCGACACAACTCCAGACGCGAGACGCTACCGTTTCAGGAGAATCGCCGCCGTCAATCAGTCGAAACCGCCCGGGCTCCAACGCCGCAATCTTCCGATAGCCGCGATCCACGCTCTGGTGAAACGCGAGCGATTGCCGGTCGAGGCGATCGCTTGACAAATTCCGCTGATACGCCCGCTCGAGCCCTGCCGCTACATCAAGCGAAATACAGAGTGTGAGATCCGGAACGAGCGTGCCGAGCGCCAGCCCGTGCAGCGCGAGCACGGTGTCGAAACCGAGTTGGCGGGCCTCTCCCTGATATGCCAGCGAGGAATCTGTAAAACGATCACTGACAACGATTTCCCCGCGTTCGAGCGCGGGTGTGATGATTTGAGCCGCCGCTTGCGCACGTGAGGCGAACATCAGCAGCAATTCGGTCATAGCCGTCATTTCCTGATGCTCGGGATCGAGAAGCAGACGGCGGATCTGACCACCAATGGGAGTTCCGCCCGGCTCCTGGTTTTCGGTCACCGTGTATCCGAGACCGCGCAGCCGCTCGACCAGCATACGCATTTGAGTGGTCTTCCCGGTTCCCTCCGTTCCTTCGAAGCTAAGGAACAGGCGCCGGGCCTGCTTAGTCATAGACGAAATGCAATAGAGTTTTCAAATCTTCCCACGCCTCGCGCTTGGCTTGCTGATTGTATTGGCGCAGCAAGTAGGAAGGATGATAGGTGATCATCACAGGGATATCGCGCCACTTGTGCCATTTTCCGCGCGACCTCGTGATGCCTTCTTTCGTGTTCAACAGCGCTTTCATAGCGGTTGCGCCCAATACGCAAATGGCCTTCGGCCGAATACTCTCGAGTTGCCGAAATAGAAACTGGCCGCAGATTTCCATTTCATCAGGTTGGGGTGTTCGGTTCTCCGGCGGCCTGCATTTCACCACATTGCAGATGTACACGTCCGGGCGGCGGATGGGAATGCCTTCTTTGGCGGCGGTGTTCTCGATCATCTGCGTGAGCAGCTGCCCGGCACGCCCTACAAAGGGCAGTCCCTGCTCGTCTTCATCCGCGCCCGGTCCTTCACCCACAAACACGAGAGATGCCGTTTCGTTTCCGGAGCCGAACACGATATTGTTGCGTGCCTCACACAGGCGGCAGCGCTTGCAGTCGCCGATATCCAGACGGATTTGATGGAGCGTGTCGTTCTGCGGGGTGAGAGCGGGCAAAGCAGGAGGTGATTGCATTGGCGTGGATGGCTGCGGCGCGGGGGCCGCAGCGCCCGTCCGGAGATAAATGGAATCGAAACCGAGATCGCGGTAGAACTCGAGATATTCGCGAATTTGCGCGGGATTCATTCGCGCTTAAGCGGAGGCATCGACTGCTCGCAGGCTGAGCCGCAAGAGGGCTATCTGATCCAGAATTTGTTCCGCGATCTGGCGCTTGCCGGCCGGTCCCGCATGGGCCGTCTTGCCACCGTGGGTAATGATCTCGACTTCATTATTGTCGGCTTCAAAACCCAGGCCCTCGCGATTCACCAGGTTTGCCACCAGCATGTCGCAATGCTTCGAAAGCATCTTGCGGCGCCCTTCTTCCATCAGGTTCTCTGTCTCGGCGGCGAAACCGACCAACAGCCGGTCACCCTTCTTCTCACCGACTTCGGCCAGGATGTCCGGCGTCGGATCGAGTTCGAGCGACAGCCGGGCGGCGGTCTTCTTCAGTTTTTGCTGTGGTACGGTCGCGACATAGTAGTCGGCCACTGCGGCGCTCTTTACAATGATGCTGGCCTCTTCCAAATGCTCCATGACGGCTTTGCGCATCTCTTGCGCTGTGCGCACGGATACGACTTCCACGTTGGGAGGCGGCGTAAGGCTGACCGGGCCGGAAATGAGAACGACTGCGGCACCGCGCAGCGCCGCGACATCGGCGATGGCATAACCCATCTTTCCGCTAGACCGGTTGCTGATATAGCGGATGGGATCGAGCGCTTCCTGCGTAGGCCCGGCGGTAACCAGAAAATTTTCACCTTCAAAGTCGCGTTTTGTTCGTGTGAGCGCTTCGATGTGTTCGACGATTGCCACGGGTTCAGCCAGGCGGCCCGCACCCATTTCACGGCAAGCCAACCAGCCGTCCGTAGGAGAAACAATCGAGCAGCCCCGGCGCTCCAGGGTAGCCAGATTGGCCTGTGTGGCCGGATGATTCCACATCGCCGTGTTCATTGCGGGAGCAAGAACCACTCGTCCCGTAAATGCGAGGAACGTCGTGGTGAGAAAGTCGTCCGCCAAGCCGCAAGCAAATTTTGCCATCAGGTCGGCGGTGACCGGCGCGACGACGAGGATATCGTTGTCGCGTGTTACGGCGATGTGCTCAATTGGTCCATCTTCGGAGAAGAGATCGGTAATTACCTTACGGCCGGTGAGCGATGCGAAGGTGAGTGGCCGGATAAATTCTCCGGCCCCCCGCGTCATGGTGACTTGCACTTCGTGGCCGCGTACTTCGAGCGCGCGCACGAGTTCAGCCGCCTTGTAGGCGGCGATTCCCCCGCCAACACCAAGGAGGATGCGCATGGCCGGGGCGCTATTCTTCTACGGGTTCCTGCGCTTCCTCAACGTTGAGATCCGTGTAGGGAACTAGCCCGCGCCGGACTTCTTCCATGGAAAGCATGGTGGGCTTCTTGTTCGCGGCCGGCAGCACACTGCGCTGGCCACTCTGCAGCTGCCGTGCGCGCTTGGCCGCCACGATGATGAAGCGATAGGTGCTGGCATCCACGTCATCGGGAATGCTGTACATCGCGTTTGTTCGTCTGTCTGCCATAAAACTGTTTTTCTCGACTCCAATCAAAATAACGAAGGCGCTCGCGGCCCGAAGCTCTTCAGAATCGGCCGGATCTGATCTTCCATCCGTATCCGCCGCACTCGCTCGGCTTTCACAATCGACGCGAGCGTACCAGTCGATTGGTCCAGACGATGATTCACCAGTACGTAGTCGTACTGCTGGTAGTTACGAATCTCTTCGGCGGCATCCCGCAGCCGGCGTTGGATCACTTCTTCGGAATCCTCCGACCGTGTGCGCAACCGCTGCTCCAGAATATCGCGCGAAGGAGGCAAAATGAACACCGTCACCGCCTCCGGAATGCTTTTCTTTAATTGTCCCGCACCCTGTACGTCGATGTCGAGTATCAGGTCTTTCCCCTCGCTTTGGGCCTGCTCCAGGACTTCGCGGTGCGTGCCGTAATAATTACCGAAAACCTCGGCGCATTCGAGGAATTCGTGCGCGGCTATGCGATTCAGAAACTCCTGGCGGGTGATGTAGATATAGCTCTCGCCGGGCTTTTCGTTGCCGCGCGGGCGGCGGGTGGTGTAGGACACAGAAAAGCGCAAGCTGGAGTCGCTTGCGAGCAATCGGGAGACCAGCGTCGATTTGCCCGATCCGGACGGCGCCGAGATGATGAAAATAGTGGTCATAACGCCGCTACTCCAGATTCAGAGCCTGCTCACGTATTCTTTCGATGTTAGCTTTGATGCCGAGCGCGAGGTTTCCTATCTTCAGGCCAATTTCGCCCACGCTCGAGCTTTTCGACAACGTAGTGTTGGTTTCGCGGTTCATTTCTTGTAGCAAAAAATCGAGCGGTTTGCCGATGGCGCCGCCCTCCTGGACTATGCGGCGCATTTCTTTGGCGTGAATGCCGAGGCGGGTCAGCTCCTCTTCGATGTCGGAGCGTTCGGCGAGCAGCGCCGCCTCCTCTGCCAATCGATTTTCCGGGATCGAGCCGGCCAGAAGCTCGTTCAGTTTTTCGCGCAGCTTTTGATGGTAGTAAGCGAGCGCCTCCGTACGCAGTTGCTGTATCTCCGTGGTGGCCCGTTCGATATCCGCGAGCTCGCGCGTCAAACCCGCAGCCAGTTCGCGTCCTTCGCGCTCGCGGGATTCGTTCAACTGATCGATGCAATTGCCCAGCGCTCCGAGGAGAGCGGCCTGAAACGCACTATCGAGCTCTTTGATTTCGGGCGCGCCGCCCAGAACTCCCGGCAACCCGAGCAGAATGTTGAGATCGGGCTCGGAATCCAGGCGCAGCTCTTTTCGTGCGCGCCGGAACGCCTCCACATATCCCTTGAGTGCTTCCCAGTTGCACGCGGCGCCTTGCGGGCCGGCGTCCCGTATAAGGGAAACGCGGATTTCGAGGTGCCCGCGGCCAATACGTTCTTTGAGCAAGGCGCGCTCAGCCGCTTCAAACGGGCTAAATTCGCTCGACTGCTGGAAGTGCAGGTCGAGCCCGCGATGGTTCACGCTTCGCAGACTGAGAGTCAGCTCTCCAGAGCTAGTCGCCGCACGTACCTGCGCGTAACCGGTCATGCTGCGCACGGGCTTTGCCGACTCACCCAATGAGGACATTCGGTTCCGAGTGTTGCAGTTCGTGCAGATGATGATAGACGCCGCGCGCCGCGATCAATTCCTCGTGAGTGCCGGTTTCGACGATTCGGCCGGCTTCTATGACGACGATCCGGTTCGCCTGGCGGATGGTGGAGAGGCGATGCGCGATCACAAGCACAGTGCGGCGCTTCATCAGGACAGTGAGGGCTTGCTGGACGAGCCGTTCCGATTCGGTGTCGAGGTGCGATGTAGCTTCATCGAGGATTAGAATAGGCGCATCTTTGAGCAGGGCTCGGGCGATGGCCAGGCGCTGCCGCTGGCCGCCGCTAAGCTTAAACCCGCGTTCGCCAATGCGCGTCTCGTACCCGTCCGGCAGAACTTTGATGAATTCGTCAGCGAGGGCCGCGGTAGCCGCCGCGATGACTTCTTCGCGCCTGGCATCCGGGCGACCGTAAGCGATGTTATCGAACACCGTATCGTTGAAGAGGAATGTCTCTTGCGCGACGATGCTGATGTTCTCGCGCAGGCTGCTCAGGCGAATATCGCGGACGTCTTTGCCATCAAGCAGGATGGCTCCCTCGGTTACGTCGTAGAAGCGCGGTACCAGATTTACGAAAGTTGTTTTGCCCGCGCCGCTCGGACCCACGAGCGCGACGATTTCGCCGGCCTTCACTTCGAGATTTACGCCATCGAGCGCGACGCGTCCAGGAGCGGATGGGTAGCTGAAGCGGACGTTCTCGAAGCGAATCGCCTTCTCAAAGCGCGCGAGACGCACCGAACTGGGCCGATCGATGACGCCCGGCTGCGTATCGAGATAACGGAATACTTCGCTGGCCGCACCGATGCCTTGCTGAAAGATGTTGTGAATGTTCGTCAGCCGCTTGATCGGCTCGTACAGCATGACGAGCGCCAGCACAAAGGCGGTGAAGGTTCCCGCATCCATCACGGCATTTTTGACTTGCAGACGGCCCAAAGTCAGCAAGAGAATGATGGTGATCGCGCCAAAGATTTCGATGACCGGCGAAGCGACGGCCTGGTGCGCGACGTAGCGCAAATTGCCGGTTTTAACGCGCTGCGCGGCTAGCCGGAAACGCTTCGACTCAAAGTCTTCCGCACCAAAGCTCTTGACTACCTGATGGCCGGTGAGCGTTTCCTGCAGCACCTGATTCAAGCCGGCGGTCATGTCCTGCGCGTGGCGCGTGGTGCTGCGAATGCGCTTGCCCAAGCGAACGGTCAAGAAGGCCACGCTTGGAAAGACCAGCAGACTAATGAGCGACAATTTCCAATCGATCGACACCATGGCGAGCAGCAGGAAAAGCGCGGTGAACATCTGGCGCAGCCAGTCGGCGAGCATCGTAGAGACCGAGATCTGAATGCGATCAATATCGATCATGATGGCCGACATGATTCTGCCGCTCTCGTGATCTTCAAAGAATCTGGCGTCCTGGTGGAGCACACGGTCAAAGACTTCCTGGCGGAGGTCCATGATGGCGCTGATTCCCACCCAATTCACTAAATAATTGCCGAGGTAATCGCAGACGCCTTTAGCGACGAAGCTGGCAAAAATGCCAACCGCCACCATGGTCCAGATGTTGTGCACGAACGACGGCACAAGATCATTCAGATAAATGACAAAACTGGTGTGCGGGATCTCGAGCAGTTTGGCGGGGACGTCGGGCGTGTTGGGTCTCAACACGCGCTCGAACACGAGTGGGATCAGTTTGACGAGCAGGCCCTGGGAAAGGCCGACGATCGCCATGAAGAAAACCGAGGCGAGGAGGGCGGCAGTATAGCGGCGAGCGTAATGAAAAAGCCTATAGAACTCTTTCAAGCGTGAGCCTCTTCGAGCATGCGCAAACGCTCGAGCGCGGCAATCACACGCGAAACGCTGACTTCTTTCATGCCGTCGGGCGCGACGATGACTTCGGATTCCGTGCGCCAGGGTGCCCAGATCGCGGGATTCGAAGTGCTGAAGAGAACCACACTGGGGACACCGAAGGCGGCTGCGACATGCGCCGGACCGCTATCGTTGCCGATGAAGCCGGCCGCCTTGGAAAGCAGTGCCACGGCTTCAGACAAGGGGCCCTGCACGACGGCGTGGTCTTGAAAAGGAGACACGTCGTCTCTCGGACCGGCCAGAAAGACCGGCGCAATATTCCATAGCTTGAGATAGCGCGCTACTTCGCAGAAACGCTCGGGCGGCCACTGTTTTTCCGGCGCGGAGGCGAAAGGATGGAGCACTGCGTACTTGCCCTGGCGCGGCGACTCGCGCGTGTAAAGTTGAGCGCGCGGGACATCCTGCACCGGCACGCCTAAAGCGAAGAATGCCGAAGCCAGATGTTCCGCCGTGTGAACGGTCCGATTGACGCCCAATATGCGCTGGGCGCGGGGAATTCTGAAGTTGTAGGCGAGTGTGGTGCTGTGATGCGCAAAACCGGCGCGCCATTTGGCTCCGGAGAGGGCAGTGATCCACAGACTGCGCGGGCCGCCATGCAGGTTAACGCACAACTCGGGGTTGAATTTACGCACTCCTTGCCAGTTGGGCGGAAGGATCTGATTGATAGAGGGGTTGTTCGCGAAGACTGGCTGGAAGCGCTCTTCTACCGACACAGCGAGTGACAAATCAGGCCGGGTGCGCTTGAGCAAAGCGAGGGCGGGCGTAGTGAGCACGCAATCGCCGAGCGAACGAAGGCGAATGATGGCCGCACGCGCGCCTTCAGGCAGTTGCTCTAACACCGTCATGGAACTTTACGCCTCGATGGTCGCTTGATCTTTGAGCATGATCGGGATGTCGTCCCGGACAGGATAGACGCGATTACACTCGACGCACTTCAATCCGCTTCCATCCTCTTTTAGTAATACCTTGCCCTTGCAGACAGGGCAAACCAGAATTTCGAGGAGTTCCTTGCTAACCGCCATGAAACTCTTCATTTTAACAGTCTCAGGCGAACAAGATTTTGTACCTGCGCGATCTGTAAGCCGGTTTTTGTACCCGCCGAAGCGAGCGGCAACCATTCCTCTAGGCCCCTCATCACTGAAGGGCTCAAGCGACCTACCCGGAAGTTGTAACGGAGCGGGCCACTCCTCCTCCCCTATTTGGTCTTGCTTCGCATGGGGTTTTCCCTGCCGGGCGCGATTACTCGTCCCGCGGTGCGCTCTTACCGCACCATTTCACCCTTACTCACCGGGCGACCGGCAAGCGGTATATTTTCTGTGGCACTGATCCGTAGCGTGCGCTTTGAGCGCAAACCCCCGGCCGTTAGCCGGCATGCTGCCCTGTGAAGACCGGACTTTCCTCTCGACTGGCTCGCCGAAGCGAACTTCCTCCAGTGGCTGCCCGACCGCGCAGGCAGACTCCAGTATGGCATTTACACTGGAATTTGGCGCCGAGCGAAAAACGCGTGTTTGTGGAGAGCCTGGGATGCCGTGCGTCGCAGGCGGACGGAGCAGCCATCGAAGCCTCACTCGAAGCGCGCGGCTATGTGGCGGTAGGCGATGCGGGGCTTGCCGATTTAGTCGTTTTGAACACATGCACGGTGACGCAGGCAGCGGATGTGGACGCGCGGCGCATTCTTCGCGGATGGCATCGCGATCATCCTGCGGCCGAAATTCTGGTCACCGGCTGCTATGCACAGCGTGCTCCAGAAGAACTAGCGGAAATCGAGGGTGTGCGCTGGGTGGTGGGTAATTCGCATAAGACCGAGATCGCAGAACTGGTGACAACCTCGCGCGAGGACTACCACGGCCAAGTGCTGGTAAGCGATTTTGGGCACGATAGCGCTTTTCTGGCATCGCCTGTCGACGATGTGAGAGAGGGACGTACGCGTCCCAATCTAAAGGTGCAGGATGGCTGCAGCAACCGCTGCTCATTCTGCATTATTCCGAGCGTGCGGGGACCGAGCCGCAGCGCGCCGCTTGAAAACGTATTGGAGCAGATGCGCGATTTAGCTGCGCGCTACGCCGAAGTTGTTTTGAGCGGCATCAATCTAGGTCGCTGGGGCCGCGATCTTCCGGGCGGATTACGATTCGTCGATCTACTGCGTGCGATTCTGCGCGAGACGCCGGTTGGGCGCCTGCGGATCAGTTCGGTGGAACCGATGGACTGGAGCGGCGAACTCTTCGATCTGGTCGCACAGGAGCCACGGATTGCCAGGCATGTGCATTTGCCGCTGCAGTCGGGGTCGGATGCGGTCTTGAAACGGATGTTCCGGAAATATAGGACCCGCCATTATGCAAGCCGTCTGGAAATTGCGCGCCGGATCATGCCGGATGCAGCGATCGGCGCCGATGTGATGACCGGCTTTCCGGGAGAGACGGATGCGGAATTCGAAGAAACGGTGCGGTTCCTTAAGGAGCGGCCGTTTACCTATTTACACGTCTTCACGTATTCGGAACGGCCGGGTACGCGAGCGGCGCGCGAGGGAATGAGCGTGCCAATGGCCACCCGACGGGAGCGCACACGGCGGCTGCGCGAGCTTTCGGATCAGAAGAATTACGACTTTCGCCGAGGAATGATCGGAAGAGCGTTGCCCGCGGTAACGCTCGAGCAGCGCGGAATGGCGCTGACTTCGAATTTCCTGAAAGTAGAAATGAGTGCCGCGCGCGAGCCGAATCAGCTCGTGGATCTCGAGATCGGGAGCGCTACAGCCGCAGGTCTGCGCGAGCGAAGTTTACTCCCGATTATTTGATTCGCCGGCCGGCAGTCTGCGAAGCATATAACGCTCGAAATCGGCGGAGGAGAAGTCGGACGATGCGCCAAGGACGAAGGCACGAGCGTTGTTCAGGTTGACATGGTCTTCAATCTGTTCGATTGAAAATTCGAAGCCAAATAGCGCCGGGTCGAAGGCAGCGCGGCCGGATCTCTTCGCCATGCGGTAGCGTTCCGCGGCGCTATTCATTCGAGACGCGTGGCTGTCTTTACGTTCTTTTTGTGCGGACTCGAGTTTCGCGAGATCGGCGTCGCGCTGACGGCGGAGGCGTGCTTCCTGAAGAGCGAGATTGCCGAGATCTTTACGAAAAGTGATGAAGATCTGGGCTTCGATCATGGCGGCGCGAACGGCTTGGTCCGATTCGTCGGCGAAGTCCTGGGCGAGCTGGCGGCGGCCGACGGCGTAGATGCCGGATTCGAGTGCCGGGATGCGCAACAAACGCCATTCCGTGTCGGCGATGGATTGCACCAGGCTTTTTTCGGCATCGTCGACGGGTTTGCGATCGACAAAGAAACGCTCGACGTGACGTGTGTAGGCAGCGACATCATCGCCAGGCAGCAGAACCGTACGACCGGTGAGCCCTGTTTTGAGGGCGTTGTGGGAAGACCTGGCTTTGCCGGTTTCGGTTTTGGGCCCGGTTGAGAGTTGGGAGTTTGCGCGATTTGCTTCGTTTTGCGCCAGTGATGACATGAGGCTTGCTCCTTGAGAGATGGATTTTTGCGGCGCCTGAGCGCGCTGGTTTCACGTTAGGAGCGGCGAGGGGCCAGGGGGAGCCCGGAGCGGGTCAGTAGGGCAGGAAGCAGAGCAGATATTTATTTTTGCGGGTTGTGAACGGGCGCCACATTGTATCGCGAACGAGCAAGCCGGGCGAGGACGCCCGGCGCGGCTCGGGAGAGCCGCCCCACTATTAATAATCCGAGAGTGGCGAGGCTTAGTGCTGCGCCCCAGCGGAAGCTTTTCGGTTGGTAGCAGAATTCAACAATGTGTCTGCCGGGCCTAAGAAATACGCCGCGAAACAAGTAATTTGCGCTGGTCCACGGGGTGGGGTGTCCATCGACTGTCGCGGTCCAGCCGGGATAGGCAGTATCATTCAAGACCAGAATGCCGCTGCGATCCAGCGAGGCTTCGATTTGGACGTCTTGGGAATGATAGGACCTAATTGAGGCCGCTTCGACGCGCACTGGCGCTTCGCGATTGATTTCGGCGACCTGGGTACGCTCGTTGGCAGTCAATCTGGATTTGTTCAAGACAACGCTGTCAAAGACGACGAGCGATGGGTCGACCAGTTTGTTCAAGACCGCGCCTTCGTCTTCGGCCATCTCGGCGTGGTGATAGATGGCAGCGCGCGGAAGCACGTCGTCGTAACGATAGATCTTTGCTTCCTGGTTGTAGATCAGTTTGAACGGAGGCGCCTGATCCCGGGGGGCTTGACCGACGAAATGGAAATTCGACCAGGCCGCCCAATCGTACGCCGTATTGCCGCTTGGTCCTGGAGTTGTCGTGAATAGTAATTCGACACTCTTACCGCTCCAGGCGCTCAAGTCGATTTGGCCATCCATCCAGCGCCGTTCTTCGGCGTGATGTTTGGGATCGATGTACCGCGAAAATTGTTTGGTGATGCGTTCAGACGGGTCCTTCAACTCAACGATGAACTCGACGCCGTCGGTGGAAGCCTGGCCGAAGACAGCGGGATCGAGCGCGTACGAGAATGCGAAGACTTCTTTCGGATCGGTCGGGACATGTATACGATAGGGCAGCCGCTCGTATGGAGGATGCTCACCCAGGGCATTGCGCGCTTCGCCAGAAAGAACGAATGGCTTCGGCGCAATGGCCACTTCTTTTCCTGGGATAAGGTGACCGCGATTCTGTTCGAACATTTCGTCAATGCGACGGTTGGGAATTGTGAATGGTCGCAGAGTGGCTATGTATTTCACCGACGATAATTGAAGAAGGCGTTCGGCGAGCGGCGTGGTTAAAGTGTAGGTTCCCAGCCCATGGAAACGATCGTGGAGATCCTCTTGGGGCGGGAGCTTCTGGTCCCGAAAGAAATTTCGGACGAACGGAAGATACTTTTGGTCATACATCGCGTCCAGATCGCGGATATCCTGCAACTGGAAGGCGGCTGCCCAGTTCGGAAACAGGAGACCCTCACGGGCGAAGATGCGGTAATTGCCCGCTTCTTTCTTGAGAAGGTCGAGGTAGGGCGCTCCCATGTAGGGATTGCGGTCTTGGCGAGGAAGCCGATTGAACCAATAGTAAGTGGGCGCGATGAAGTTCGTCCACATCTCGATAGTGACCAATGCGGCGAGTACGATTGGCAGGTATCTTCCGGAGAAGGCTAGCGCGGCCGCCAAGCCGAGCAGGAGGATCGACGGCACGGCGATTGCCACAATTGGGAGCGCCGGCAGGTGTACTTGTATGGGCGAAGTCGCGGTTGTGTGGCGCGCGAACCAGGACGCCAGAGGAATGAGAAGGGCTGTTAGCACGAGGGCGACGGACTGTGCGCGCGCAGAAATTTCGCGCCGCAGCAAGCGCTCCAGACCGATTGCGGCAAGGATCGACACGCAAATCGATAGCAAGCCTTCTTCGTACTTGGGGAAGTGAACCATGTTGAAGAATGGGAGAGCGCCGATAGCATTTACGCCCGACAAGCCGTAGCGTTTCAGTACGAGCAGCGCCGTAAAGCATAGAAAGAACCCCGTGATGGCCCGGAGGACCTTATCGTTTGCACGGCTCCTTCCAAACACCGCCGCCAGAGCTACGAGGAGTAGGAACGTGCTGAGGAGTCCGACGTAATTTCTTAAACCGAGCCGCCCGAGGAGCAGCGGGAAAAAATACGTAAAGATGGACACGCCCGGAGAATCGTGGTACAAGCCGGTGATCCAGCCGCCGGTATTGCGGAGTTGATGCATGTCTGTAGAGCGACCCATCAACTCCCAGAACGGAAACAGGAAGAATGCCGCGAGAGCGAAACCGGCGAAGGTGGCAGTAGCGAGCCTGGCGATGGTCCTCAAGCACACCGCGCGCAGATCAGAATCGGAGACGATCCGGAATAGTATGTACGAATAGAGGAGCGTGAAAAGTAGCAGCGCGCTTTCGGGCATTCCTCCCAGAAAGACAAGCAGTAGTACGACAGCGAAGGCGACGATTGAGCCGTAATTGCGCTTGCGGAACAGATACTCGGCCGCGAGCAAGCACGCCGGCAGGAGCACTTCAGCGCTGAGTTGGGGAAGCGTGAGAAAGAGCAGATAGTAGCCGGCAAGCATGGAAGTGACCCCGCCGGCTATGCCCGGCCAGAAGGAAACAAAGAATCGCAGATAGAAGTAACTGCCGATTCCCGCGACCAACAAGCGCAACGCGAGGAACCAATTATGGGTTCCCGGACTGATATGGAGAAGAAAAGCGAGAGTCAGCGGATAGAACGGCTGCGATTGCTGGTTTGCTGCGAGTGGGCGGCCGTACGCCTGGTAGGGGTCCCAGAGCGGGGCGACTTTTTCGTGGAAGTATAAATAACGCAGCAACGGGAAATTGGGTTCAGCGAAAAAACCGCCCGCACCCGAATCCAACGTTTTAGGAAGTTTAAGGGTGGCGGCCTTACCGGCCCATGCGCCGTCGGGCATGATGCTCGAGGCTTCCTGCGCGCTGTCGAGCAGATTTTTGTTTCCCCAGAGGATGGGGAAAAAACTAAGGTTCAGGATGGCGAAGAGGAGCGCGATTGCGCGGAAGCTTTCGCTTCGGGTCATTTTCCAGACCGCAGTCATGAACGCATACACACGCTTCAGTCAGTCCCCGGCTTTTCGGGATAGCGCAGCTCGCCAGCTTCGATGGCGATGGGTAGGCGGTTTTCTTTGGGGGGCAGCGGACAGGTAGCGTACGGTGTGAAGGCGCAGGGCGGCGTGTAGGAGCGATTGAAATCGAGATCGACGATACCATTGACGGCAAGCGGGGTGTTCAGCATGCGGCCGGCCTGATAGGTTTGCGTCTTGTTCGTTGAGTCTTTGAAGAGGAAATAGAGTGTGCGGCCGTGGGCTGTCTCTTCGTAGATCGGCCGGAGGCGGTAGGGACGACCCTCAAAGCTGAATTCGACCCAACCGGGGCTTTCTTCCATTTCCGTTTGGCCGATGATGTTCAGGATGGGAATTTTTTGGACGTCCGGAATGAGCTTGGCCTGGAAATGCAGAGTCGGGTTGACGGGGAAGTAGCGCATGCCGCGAAAATTTTTCCTCACCGGACTGGCGGTATCGCGGGCGCGGACAGCGAAGCGGCCGGCGCGTTTGATTACTAAGAGAGAGAGCGTGCCTTTTTCGATGACGTCAGGATGCAGATCGTCATACGAGAGAGATTTTCCGCCGAAGGTGACTTTGTCGCCTTCGAGACGGAATGTGCCGACGTGAGATGCGGCGTTCTTCGGGAGCACGAAATCGTTGGAGGCGGCGGATCCGATGGTGTTCGCACCGGGCTTCAGCCAAAACAAGCCGACCAGGGTCAACCAGCCATCGGGAGCGCGCAGGCCGACGTCGCGGTGCTGCTGCCAGGCGCGGATGGAATCTTCATAGCTGGTGGATGCGACGGCTAAAACGGCTATCCCCAGCAACCAACGGCGCATGAAAACAGAATAGCGTTCCTATTCGCGCAGCTCGACGATGGTTGCTCCCGCGCCACCTTCGGCTTGGGTTGCGGGATAGAAGCGGCCAACGTGAGGATTGGAGCCGAGGGCTTCGCCGATGGCGCGTTTCAGCACACCCATGCCATGGCCATGCACTATGCGCACGCGGCGGACCGGGGAGAGCACGGCGGAATCAAGAAATTTGTCGACCTGGGCGAGAGCTTCTTCGGCGCGCTGGCCGATGACGTTCAACTCGCTGGTCAGGACTTCGTAGCGTGGGCCGGCTTCGAGGCGGGCGCGTTTCGGAGAAGCGATTTCGGGAACGACCTCGACGATGTCTTCGCGCGGAACCTGCATTTTGAGCGAAGCGGCTTCTATTTCGACGAGACCGTTTTTGAGCAGACGCCGAAGAGTTGCTATTTCGCGTACGCCTTTCAAGCGGACTCGCGCTCCCTCGAAGAGCGTAAGTTTTTTAGGGACCGATTCGGGCGAGATTACTTCGGTGACCTTCTCCCGGAATTGTTGCGAGGCGTGTGCGATCTGGCGCGGCGTAAGGAGTTTTTCGGCGCGCGCTTCGAAGTCAGCGATCAGAGATTCCGATTTCTTTTCCCATTCGCGCTGGCGCTGCTTCTCGCGGCGCGCTGCTTCGGCTTCGAGCTCAGCCTGACGGGCGACGAGTTCCTGGGCACGGCGCGTATTTTCTTCGACCTGACGGTGGAGCTCAGTGAGCAATTCCTGGAAATCGGCCTGGAGGCGCGGGAGCACCTGGCGGGCATGTTCGAGAAGAGGAGCCGGCATCTCGAGACGGGTGGCGATATCGAGCCCGGCCGATTTGCCGGGCGAGCCGAGGCGTAGTTCGTAGGTGGGCGCGAGAGTGGCATCATCGAAACCCATGGAAGCGTTGAGGACGCCGGGGGTGCGCGCGCCGTAGAGCTTGAGCGGCAGTAAGTGGGTGGAAGCAAGGCAGAAGGCGCCGGACTTGCGGAACTCATCCAGGATGGCGACGCCGAGCGCGCCGCCTTCTTCCGGATCGGTGGCGCGACCGAGCTCGTCGAGCAGGACGAGCGAGTCTGGCGTGACACGGGCAAGCATCTCCTTAACGTGCAAGAGATGGCCGGAAAAGCTGCTCAGACTTTCGGCAATGGATTGCTGGTCGCCGATATCGGCGAGCACATCGGAGAGCAATGGGAATTCGGCTTCGGCGCAAGGAACGGGGATGGCGGCATGGGCCATGAGAGCGAGCAGTCCGGCGGTTTTGAGAGTGACGGTTTTACCGCCGGTGTTGGGGCCGCTGATGAGCAGGCAGCGGCGTTCTTGGGAGAGCTCGAAGCTGAGCGGAACGATGGGTTTGCGCTGCTTGCGGAGAACGGATTCGAGCAGAGGATGACGCGCCTGGCGCAGCAGCAAACGCTCCGTAAAGCGCGGAATGACGGCATCGTAATCGAGTGCGAACGAGGCTTTGGCAAAGATGCAATCGAGTTCGGCAAGGGTTTCGACACTGGCAGCAATGGCCGGGGCGTGGGCGCGGAGCGCTTCGGTGATCTCGGCGAGAATGCGTTCGATTTCGCGTAGCTCGTCTTCGCGGAGGCGAACGAGTTGATTGTTGAGGCCGATGGTTTCGAGCGGCTCTAGAAAGAGTGTGCGGCCGGTGCCGCTGGCGCCGTGGATGACGCCGTCGACGCGGCCCTTTTGCCCGGCAACGATGGGGACGACGTAGCGGTCTTCGCGAATAGTGATGAAGTCTTCCTGGAGAGTCTGACCGGCGCGATGCGCACGCAGGAATTTTTCGAGCGATTCCTGAATACTTTTCTGTTGGCGGAGGATGTCGCGGCGGATGCGGCCGAGGGCTACGCTTGCGTCATCAGAAAGCGAGCCATCAGGAAGAAAGACTCGCGCGTAGCGATGAGCGAGGCCGCGCAGATCGGCGAGGGAGCGCGCGCGTTGGGCAAGGCGTGGGTGACGGGATGCCGCAGCGAGGAGCGCGGCGCGGTATTCGCCGGCGACGTCGAGTGTATGGAAGAGATCGAGAATCTCGCGGCCCTGGAGCGAGACGCCTTCGATTTGTAAGGCACGGATTTGAGGTTCGGTGTCGCGTACGCGATCGAAGCGGAGAGGGACGGCTTCGTGTTTTTCGATGTCGCGAAGATAAGCGATGGCTTCAGCGGCTTCGGTTAAGGCGGATTCAAGACCTGCGCGGTGGCTTTGTGGAGAGAGGCCGAGGATCAGAGCGCGGCCCGCGGCGCTGCCTGCATAGCGCGCGAGCAGAGTTTTTAGTTCGTCGAATTGGAGAACGGTGGTGGCGCTCATAGGAACTCAAAACAGGCCGACGAGGACGTCAATTGCGGGACAGGAGTCCCGCCCTACAATTTGATTACAGCTTATAGCGAGTCTACGTTGGCCAAGAATGTTAGAACGATGCCCAAGCAAAACCGAAGAGCTTTTCTGACGCAGGCCGCGGGCGCCGGCGGCCGCGCACATGCAAGGGATGGGCACGACAGCAGCGTGGACGGACGGTACGGAGTGGCGTGCCGTTCGCGATCACGAATATACTTATGCCATTTACCGGCGCGACCGGCGCGAACTGCTTTTCGACAACCGGCGCGATCCCTACCAATTGCGCGACTTGGCGGAAGATCGGGCGAAGGCGGTGACGCTGGGGCATTATCGCGAGCTATCGGAGCAGTGGCGCAAACAGCAGAACGACACGTTCGAAGCATGCACCTGGTATCGGGACCATTGGACAGAGGACCGAAATATCACCAACACGGCGCGCGGTGTTTCACAGGATTTGAAGAAACTACAGAATACACTCGAGCGCTGGTATCCGTCTGGTAAAAGTTAGGCGTGCAGATGAACAGATTTTGCGTGCAGCTTCTGCTGCTAGCGGCGGTCGGAGCGTGCGGGTTGGGGGCAGATTGGAAGCCGGTTGCTTCGTCTTTGACTACGCCGTGGACAAGCGAAGTACGGGCCGATCACCCGCTGCCGGAATATCCGCGTCCACAGATGGTTCGCTCCGGCTGGACCAATTTGAACGGGTTGTGGAATTACGCGATTCAGGGGAAAGGCGATGAACGGCCCACAGCGTTTGCGGGCAGCATTCTAGTGCCTTTTCCTCTGGAATCGAGTCTCTCGGGCGTACGCAAGCCACTGACGCCGGACCAACGGTTGTGGTACCGGCGGACCTTCCGAGCTCGCATGCGGGGCAACGAACGCTTGCTGATTCATTTCGGAGCGGTCGATTGGGAGGCCGCAGTGTTCGTCAACGGCGTCTCTGTGGGGCGGCATCAGGGTGGTTACGATGCCTTCACTTTTGACATAACGGACGCACTGAAGAAAGATTCGGCGGAACAGGAGCTGGTTGTCTCGGTGTGGGATCCGACCGATACGGCGCTTCATCCACGCGGCAAGCAGTCGCTCGATCCGAAGGGAATCTGGTACACCGCGGTATCAGGTATCTGGCAAACAGTGTGGCTCGAGCCTGTCGCAGCGGCTTACATCCAGCGATTGGCGCTCACTCCGGATTTGAATGGCAAGAGACTGCAACTGACAGTGGAATCTTCGAGCGCGGCAGAATTTACGGCGCTGGCGAAGCTGCACGGAAGGACAGTTGGACGTGTCGCGGGCAAGACCGGGACGGACACGGCGATCGCGCTCAGCCAGATTGAGCCCTGGTCGCCGGATACGCCCACGCTGTACGACTTAGAGGTGAAGCTCAAATCCGGCGATACGGTAAAGAGCTACTTCGGCATGCGGAGTGTCGCCATTGGGAAAGATGCCGCCGGGCTGGAACGAATTTTTGTTAACGACAAGCCACTATTCTTGATCGGCCCGCTCGATCAGGGATGGTGGCCGGACGGGCTTTACACCGCTCCCACGGACACGGCCATCCAGTTCGACATCCATATGTTGAAAGACATGGGATTCAACATGCTGCGCAAGCATGTGAAGGTCGAGTCGGCGCGCTATTACTACTGGTGTGACAAACTGGGCCTCGCGATCTGGCAGGATATGCCGAGCGCGATGACTGCGGATCGCGCGACAGGCGTGAAGAAGAACAGCCCAACCGACGCAATTTTTCCGGCTGAGGCTGCAGGCGGATTCCGCCGTGAGCTGGAGGCGCTGGTATCGAACCTACACAACACGCCGAGCATCATCGCCTGGGTTCCGTTCAACGAAGGCTGGGGCGAGCACGATACGAACGAGATTTTGCGCTGGGTGAAGTCGCTCGATCCGTCAAGGCTGGTAGATGGACCAAGCGGCTGGCAGGATCGCGACTTTGGAGATTTGAAGGACATGCACTCGTACCCGGGTCCGGATATGTTTCCCGCAATGTCGGATCGGGTTTCGGTTTTAGGAGAGTTCGGGGGCCTTGGCTATCCGGTGGAGGACCACCTGTGGTGGACGGACAAACGCAACTGGGGCTACCGGACCTACCAGACTCAGGGCGCACTCCAGTCGGCTTACGAACAGCTCATCGTGAAGCTTCGTCCACTGGTCAAGGCGGGCCTGGCGGCAGCGATCTACACGCAGACGACTGACGTCGAGGGGGAAGTGAACGGACTGGTGACTTACGATCGGAAGCTGATCAAGTTCGATTCGAAGAAGCTCCTGCAGATGCATCGGGAGCTGATCGAATCGGCAAAATAAACAACCGCTACTCGTTTATGGGGCGCGCGACGTAAGGATAAGTCGGAGGGTGCGAGCAGCACGCCTCGATGACCTGGCGCGTCCCGGCCGTGAGAGATAGTTTCTCAAGCGAATCGATGGTGAACCAATCGACCCGGCGGGAATCGTCGCCGGGGCGAAGCTCGCCATCCAACCGCGTGCAGTAGAAATCGATCAGCACGTAGTGGTATTCGCAGCCCTCGGCCTCATCGAGCATGATGCGCTCGAAGACGGTGGCAATGGAACCGACTTCGACGCGCAAGCCGGTTTCTTCCCAAACTTCGCGGACGACGGCGTCTTCGAGACGCTCGCCGGTTTCGACTAGACCGCCGGGAAGAGACCATTCCCCGGCGAGGGGCGGTCGGCCACGCTCGACGAGAAGGACACGGTCCTGATCGAAAATCAGGGCTCCGACGCCCAGTAAAGGACGGGCGGGATATCTTCGCGCAGCCACCTTATATATACTGCAGGACTAAATATATTGCAGAACCTCGGCGGCGTGGCCTTCGACTTTCACCTTTGGGAAAATTTTCTTAATAACTCCTTTGGGATCAATGAGGAAGGTCGTACGTTCGATGCCCATGTACTTGCGGCCGTACATGCTCTTTTCGATCCAAACGCCGTAGTCTTCGGCAGTTTTATGTTCCTTGTCGGCCAGAAGGGTGAACGGTAAGTCGAACTTATCTTTGAACTTAGCCTGGGCCTTGGAGGCGTCCGGGGAGATGCCCACGATCACCGTATTGGCTTTCGAAAAGTTCTTATTGTGGTCCCGAAAATCGCAGGATTCCTTGGTGCAGCCGGGGGTGTCGGCTTTGGGATAGAAATAAAGGACCACATTTTGACCGCGAAGTGATGACAATTCAAAGGGTTGGCCGGAATCGGTATCGAGGGAGACAGGCGGGGCCGGATCGCCTTCATGGAGTTGGGACATACGGAAGGGGGATGGGCAGAGAAGGGAATTTGGTACATAAAATAACTTGACATTAACACACGCAGATTATATGATCTAGTTGTACCCAATCATAGGAGAGGAGACAAACAATGCCAATGATTAAATACAACCCGTTTCACACCGATCTCGATGCGTTCCAGGAATCGCTTTCGCGGCTTTTCAGCGAGCCTGCTTCGCGGCCGTGGTCGCCCGCGGTAGACATTTATGAGAACGAAAACGAGCTGGTGTTCAAGGCCGACATACCGGACATCGATCCGAAGGAAGTCGGAATTCAGTTGGAGAACGGAACGCTGACGCTGAAGGGCGAGCGCAAATTCGGACAGGAAAAGAGCGGTAAGGGCTTCCACCGGATCGAGCGTGGCTACGGTTCGTTCGTGCGCGCGTTCAGCCTACCGGATACAGTGGATCCGGAAAAGGTGAAGGCCGATTATAAGAGCGGTGTTCTGACGGTGACGCTTCCGAAGAAAGAAATCGCCAAGCCGAAGACGATCAACGTCGAGATCAGCAATAACTAAAAACTAAGCAAGCAAAGACGGACACCTCAGGGCGCGGTACGGACAGCACCGCGCCCTTTTTGTTTTTGCGTGTTATCTTCTTGCGAAGGGGAACCGGGTGACAGCAGAGGATGCTCTGTCGGAACGCGAGAAGCGCTGGCATGCCTATCTCGAAGGCGTAGCGGGCGGAAATGGCGAATCACTTGCCTCCCTTTACGATGAAGCGAGCGCGATGCTCTATGGTCTGGCGCTGCGAATCCTAGGCAATGCGGCGGATGCGGAAGATGTTTTACTCGAGGTATTCGAGCAAATCTGGCGGAGTGCGCGGAGCTTCGATCCGGCACGCAGCGGGGCGTGGCGCTGGCTTACGGTATTGACGCACAGCCGTGCGGTCGACCGTCTGCGGGCGCGGGCGAGTAAGGAGAAGCGCGAAGAGCCGCGGCGCTTCGACGATTGGGAGATCAGTAGCCGCGAGCCTTCGCCGGACGAGGCCAGTATGTTCCGGCAGCAGCAGTTGCGCATCCGTCAATCCTTAAATGCGCTGCCGCGAGAGCAGAAAGAGGCGCTCGAGCTGGCATATTTTTCGGGGCTTACGCATGTAGAGATCGCCGCGACGCTGCGGGTTCCGCTGGGTACAATCAAGACCAGAATCCGCATGGGCATGGACAAGCTGCGTATTGCGCTGGGAACCCGTTCCGCGAGCGCGGTAGGGCAGGCGCGATGAAGATGACTTCGGAAATGCGGGAGTGCTCGACGACCGCTGCACTCTATGCGCTGGGAGCGCTGCCCGCCGAGAGTCATAGGCAATTCGAGCAGCGCCTCAAGAGTGGGTGCCCCTTGTGCACCGCGTGGTTCGGCGAGTATGCCGAAGTAGCGGATCAATTAGCAGCGCGTGCACCGGCCACACCGCCTGACGCTTCGGTACGCGCGCGGCTGCTAGCGCGGATCGAGCCTGCTTCCTCCTCGAAGGATGAAATGAAACTGGTACGTGCGAGCGACTCGCCCTGGGTGGCACTCGGCGCGCCAGGCGTGGAAGTGCGGCCGCTGCTAGGCCGGAAAACGTTGCTTGTGCGCATGCAACCAGGCGCCGTATTTCCGGAGCACGAACATCGGCAAGTGGAGCAGTGCTATGTGCTCGAAGGCAGCGTGACCGATTCGGGCGGTATTACAGCCTACGCTGGAGATTTCGTTTGCATGCCAGCCAACATCACACACCGGCCGATTCACACCGATACCGGCTGCGTGTTTCTCATCGCCTACACAAACTAAGCTGTTCCGGATTTATTTCACCGGCCGGGGCGTTCATCTCCCTCTTCCGTTAAGAACCTGTCGCTGACCCATTCGCCAATCGCTCTGCCCTGACGAGCTCCGACGCGGACTGCGGTGCGCGTATGATATCCGACGTAGATTCGGGAAACGGCCAACTCATCGAGAGCTTGGGCAAAGCTGTGGAACGAGCGCGTGACACCGGGCAAAGATCCGGTCGTCAAGGAGAACGGAATCTGGTCCGTGCAGTAGAAATACGCGAGCACGGTTGCCGCCGCAGCGCCATAGATCACATGCAGTGACGTGTAATCGGGGTGCGCGGGGGTCGGCTGCAGCGGCGTCCAGGTAGGATCTGGTGCAACGGGATACTTGCCCCCAACAATGCCTTCTTGAATCGCGGTGAGGGGTCTCCACAGATTGTATGTATATTTCGTATCGAACGAAGCGATGACTGAGTCGGCACCGGCAAGATTCAGCAACGCAAACAGACGCGCATTCTCAGCGAGGCCCCGCGGGCGCCCAGTGGCAACGATCTCTGCGATGTGGTTCCACGTGATCTGCGAATTCTCTACCCAAAAGAGCGCGATTTCAGTTTGATCCGGCGTTCTGGTTGTGCTGTCGATAGCGCCGAGCGACTTCACTTCTTCGAGATCGCGAGCATAACGCCGGCTGTATATCGATGGCGGCGGGTCGGCACGAAATTGCGATCCGCGACGCAAGGTGAAAGGAGTGACTTTCCCCCAGGTAACCCAGGCGGCCGGAGCGAAGGCAGGAGGTGTGGGCCGCCAGATGCCAGGCTCCGGCGCCTGGTTGTAGGTGGCGGTGGCGTCGGAGCCGTCATTGGCGCGCAATGCCAAAATCGTTTTGGCTATGAATTCCCCCACGGCGATTCCTTTTTTCCTGGCGGCACCTTCGGGAATAGCTGCCAAGGATTTCGCGTAAGTTTCGGCCAAAGATTCTGCCTGGCTTGGGTAGAGCAAGGTCAATGCGGTGTACGCCGCTGCCGCAGCCGCGGCCTCGGGAGACGCTCCCCGGGCGCGCTCAGCGGTGACGGCATAGGGCGAAAACCTATGCTCGATGGAATTCACGGCGTCATAAATCGCTACATGAACAATAGCGAGCGTGCGGGACGAAGGCGACGGGCGCGCTTCGTTCATTGCAGCGAGCGTGGCCAGTGTGATTTCGTTCCAATCGGTAACTACGTCAGCTCGCAACGCCGTTTCAGGAACAAGGCACAACGTCAGAGTTGCAATTGTCGCAATCATATTCGAATTCATAAGCTCCTCTTTGGGCTGCCGTGCTCCAAATACGGCGGCACAGACCGGAGAATAGAACCTGCCGGCCGTTCCGGTCCTCTAAAATTCCTCAAAGATTTCTCAAAATAAGGGAGTACAATTGCCATCACACGGGCTTCGGAAGGATGGCCGGAGGATTTTCTTACGTTCTCAAACGGCAGCACCCGATATTACGAATTCGGACCTTTCCGGTTAGACCGTAAAGAGAGACTGCTGTACCGCCAGGGAAGCGCAGTCCATCTCACTCCGAAGGTCGTCGAGATTTTGCTCGCGCTCATCGACGCACAAGGCCAATTAGTTGAGAAGGAACAGCTAATGGCTTCGATTTGGCCGGGCCGGTTCGTGGAAGACGGCAATCTCACGCAGAGCTTGTCGGTACTGCGAAAGAAGCTGGGCGAGAATCCTCAAGGCGGGGCCTATGTTGAGACCATTCCGACACGCGGCTATCGTTTCGCCGCAAGTGTAAGGGGGGTAGACGAAAGGCCTGCGAAGGCCGAGGTAAATCGTAACGGGCTGAGCAAGCATGGGTGGGTTGGAATCGCTGTTTTCGTCTTTTGCGTGGCCGCCGCCGGCGCGATTTGGATGTGGGGCGGTCGGCGTGTGCCCGCTAGGCCGGCTATGGCGGTGCTTCCCTTTCTGAATCTCAGTTCAACGGAAGGAAGCACCTATATCAGCGATGGCCTGACGGAGGAGCTCATCGATAGGCTCGTGAAAGTAGAGGGATTGGAAGTCGTAGCGCGCACTTCCGTATTTCAGTTCAAGAATCGACCGTTCGATATAAGAAGGATCGGGGCGCAACTGAACGTGCAGATGATCCTCGAAGGAAGTGTTCGTAGGGAAAGAGATCGGCTCCGTGTTACCGCTCAGTTGGACAACGTCATCGACGGCTACCATCTTTGGTCTGAGACCTATGACGGGGAGGTGAAGGATGTATTTTCCATTCAGGAGGAGATTGCGCAGAAGATTGTTCAGAGCCTGCGTTTGAACAAGCAACTGCCCGAGCAAATGTTGCAGCGAGGGCGACCACCGCGAAGCGTCGAAGCTTACGATTTGTATTTACAAGCTCAATACCAGCGCGGCAAGTCCAAAGCAACTTCTGTCAAAAAGGCAATCGGACTGTTTGAAGAGGCACTGAAGAAAGATCCTGAGTATGGAGAGGCTTACTCGGCCCTGGGATACAGTTATATCGTCCTCGGTTACAGTTACCAGATGCTGCCGGCCGAGGCTTTTCCTAAAGCACGCGCCGCCTTGCAGAAGGCCTTGTCGCTCGATCCGTCGCTGGGCTCGGCGCATGCGGCTCAAGGCATTGTCCACCTGGTGTTCGACTGGGAGTGGCAAAAGGCCGGTCGGGAATTCCAGCAAGCCATCAACCTGGATCCGAATTCCGGGCTTGCGCACCATTGGTATTCCCACTATTTGGTCACTGTCGGGGAATTCGATCAATCTTTGGCGGAGACGAGGCGCGCATTAGAGGTAGAACCGCTGGATCTGCCTATTTCCGCCCACGTTGGGTGGAACTATTCCTTCACTCGAAAATTCGGTCCTGCTGTCAGGGCGCTGGAGAAATCGATCGACGCGGAACCGAATCAATACTGGGCATGGGCCTTCTTGCCGGGCGCGTACGAGCAGGTAAACGAGTTTCAGAAAGCGATCGACGTTTTAGAAAAATCCGGGACTCCTCCGAAGAGCATCTCAGCGTTGCGGGAAGCGTTTCGGAGGTCTGGGGCTCGGGGTTATTGGGAAACCCGGCTGGCGACTGCTCTAGAGCAACCGAATAATGCACGTGTGCGGCCGTGTTTTGTGGCGCAGCTATACGCGCGCCTGAACGATAAAGACCGCGCATTCGAATGGCTGGAGCGGGGAGTGACGATGCGAGACGGCTGGATGATTTATCTCAAGCAGGACCCCATGCTGGATAGCTTACGCTCTGATCCTCGATTTGCGGAGTTGGTGAAGAGAGTGGGATTGCCTTGACAGCGTGGCAAAACGCCCGGTCCGCAGAATGGACTTGCTTTCGGGCTGAGATTTGCATATAGTTGTAGCCCGAAATTAAAACGGGGACGGCAGATGGCAAAACACTGGAGAGGACAGGTGGCGTTTGCGCCGGCGGCGGCGGCGGACGATCGGCTGGCGATTACGAGCCTGCGAGCGTGGCGGCTGCGCGAACCGGTTTCGGGGCGCCGCTATACAGTGGTGAAACTCGATAGCCGTGGCGGAATAGCCGGCTATGGAGAAGGCGGCGCGACGGTTGCGACAGATGTAGCCGAGGCCAAGGCGGCTATCGCAGGCCGGCGGGCGACTGATGCAGAGTTCATTCGGCACCGGCTGGCGGGGTTACCCGCGATGGAAGCGGCGGTCAATAACGCGATGCTGGATATCGCTGCTCGCGCAGCGAACGTGCCGGTATATCAATATCTGGGCGGCCCGACGCGATTCAAGGCACGTGTGGTAGCGCGCATAGAAGGCGGCGACGAAGAGGCGCTTGCGAACTCCGTCGAGCGGGGTATGGAGCAGGGCGCGAGGGCGTTTTCGTTTCCGATCCCAACACGTGATGCGCTGTGGCGGATGCAGGCATATACGGACGCCATTCGAAAGCGTTTTGACCGGCTTAAAAAAGCGGCCGGAGCGGAAGCGGATTTCGTACTGGATGCGAACGCGACGCTGACGCCGGGTGACGCCAGTTTTATTGCCACGGCGTTTGAGCGGGATCACCTGTTATGGCTCGATGAACCGACCGATGTTTTGACGAACGATGCACTTTCGCGAATTTCAGACGAGAGCGTGACGCCCGTGGGATTGGGCCGGCGGGTACACAACGTGGCGACATTTCAGAACCTGCTGCGCTGGGGATGTGTGGATATTTTGCGGCCAAGTATTGGGCTGAACAGCATCCGGCAGATTCGGAGGATGGCGGCGGTGGCGGAGACGAATTACGTTGCGGTAGGTCCGTATCATGACGGTGGACCGATCGCAACAGTAGCGGCGATTCAGCTGGCGGCGAGCCTGCCGAATTTTTTTGCGCAGCAAGTACCGCAGCCTCTCGCCGAGCAGGATCGCGCCATGCGCGCGGAGCTGACAGGGGGAAATCGCGAAATCGCAAAAGACGGATTCGCACCGCTTGTGAATCAGCCGGGCCTTGGCATTGAAGTGAATGAAGAAGCACTCAAGAAGTACAGCGAGGAGGTCCTGTGATACGGCGCGAATTTCTGGGTGCAGTGGCGGCGGCCAGCGGACTGAAGAACCGCCGCAGTTCGTTCCGGATCGGGTGCGGCTGCGATCTGGCGCCCGCCGCGGCGCTACCACCCGGATCGGACGTATTCAAAGACGTGGGCTCGAAGTTGCGCATCACGGACATGAAAGTGTTTGGCATCACGCTCGATGAAAAGATCGCGCGCTCGGACCGGCCTTATGTTTTCGTGAAGATCGAGACGAATCAGGGCGTGGTGGGCTGGGGTGAAGCGACGCTCGAAGGAAAGGCCTCGGCCGCGATGGCCTGCGTAAACGATCTCCACGATTTCATTGTGGGCAGCGATCCGATGCAATCCGAGCATCTGTATCAGTTGATGTACATCGGCAGCTTCTACCGCGGCGGGCCGGTGCTGGGGTCAGCGATTTCGGGAATCGACCAGGCAATTTGGGATATTCGCGGCAAGGTTCTGGGAGTGCCAGTGTACCAGCTTCTGGGCGGCCCGATAGATGCACGCGGTGTGCGGGGGTATTATCACGCGCAGGCGTGGACGCTCGACGCAGCGAAGGCGCTCGGGGATGAGACGCGAAAGGCGGGAGTCACCGCCCTGAAATTCCAGCTGCCCACATACATGGAGTGGATCGAGACGAACGCGAAATTGACGCGCGCGGTGAAATCGATGGAGACGATCCGGGAGGGGCTGGGACCGGATATCGATTTTGCGGTGGACTTTCATGCGAAGCCGAGTCCGAGCGTGGCTTCGATCATTGTGAAGGAGATAGAGCCGCTGCATTTGCTGTTCGCTGAAGAAGTATGCCCACCGGAAAACGTGCGCGCGATGCAGCGAGTAGCGAAACGCTCGACCACGCCGCTGGCGACGGGCGAGAGACTGATTGCCGCATACGGGTTCAACCAATTGATCGAGCTGGGCGTAGTAGACGTGCTGCAACCGGACATTGCACACGTAGGCGGCATAACAGCGTTATGGAAAGTAGCGGCGCTGGCGGATGCGGCGGGTATCCGGATGGCGCCGCATGCGTGCGAAGGGCCGATCGGGGGAGTGGCAAGCCTGCATGTGGACGCCTCGATACCGAATTTCCTGTGCCAGGAGATTTGCGGCGCCGTGCAATCGAAAGAGATTAACAGCGTCTGGGAAGACATTATGGGGTTCCCGGCAATGCGGATGGTGGACGGGCGCTATCCGCTGCCCCAGAAGCCGGGCTTGGGATTTGAGATCCAAGAAGCCGTGTTGAAGAAGTATCCATTTCAGGGAACACGGCCATTTCCGCCGGCCTTCCACGCCGACGGTTCGCTCGCCTCGCAGTAAAACGGGTGGTTTGGGGGTGCTTTCCATGGTGAAAGCGGCTTATTTGGTCTCTCTATTTTTCGCGTCCGGAGCGCTGTGTTTGCTGGACGCGCAAGTGGAACGTGCATCCATCGTCGGAAACGCTGTTGATGGCTCCGGCGCGGCGATGCCGGGCGTCCAGATTACCGTCACCAACGAAGCGACCGGCACGAGCGTGAAAGTGCTGACCGATTCGGCGGGGGCTTACACGGTGGTGAATCTAATTCCCGCAAAATACACGATCTCGGCATCACTGAGTGGTTTCGGGCAGGTGGTGTATCGGGACCTGGAACTGCAAGTCAGCCAGCAGGCGCGGCGGGACTTTACGATGCAGCTAGGCGCTGTAACGCAAACGGTGGAAGTAAGCGGCGCCGCGCCGCCGCTGCAAACCGAGAACGCGTCCGTGGGGCAGGTAATCAACAGCACGGCGGTCTCTTCGCTGCCGCTGAATGGCCGCAACTTTGTGCAGCTCGCGATTCTGGCGCCGGGCGTTTCGGGGCTGGACTATGCACAGACGGCGACGATTAATTCGGGTACGCGGCCGGACGAGCTGCGTCCGGGCGGCACGGCGCTACAGGCGAACGGCGCCTCGAATTATTCGAACCAAGTGCTGCTCGATGGGATTGACGATACGGAGATGATCTCGCACACGTTCGTGGTGCGGCCGCCGGTCGAGGGCGTGCAGGAATTCAAGGTACTGACGAATAATGCCGGCGCCGAATATGGCCGGGCGGGCGGAGCGGTGGTGGTCGTGACATCGAAATCGGGCACGAACCGGCTGCACGGATCGCTGTTTGAATATTTGCGGAATGAAACGCTGGACGCACGCAACTTTTTCGCGCTGGCGGGCGGCCCGAAGCCGCCGTACAAGCTGAACCAGTTCGGGGCGAGCCTGGGGGGTCCGGTGATGGTTCCGCATTACAGCGGCAAGGACCACACATTTTTCTTCGTCGATTACGAAGGATATCGGGAAGTGTTCGGTTCGCCGCTGGTGGTTACGGTGCCCACGGCCGCGGAGCGCACGGGGAATTTTCAAGGGATCATAGCGAACGGGATTTACGATCCTTCGACGCTGGTGCGCACCCGATTTAGCGGCGACCGAATTCCGGCCAGCCGGTTCGACCCGATCGGTTTAGCACTGGCGAATCTCTATCCACTTCCACAGACTTCGGCGCTGGTGAATAACTACACCACGACACCAGTAAAGCGGAGCAGCGTACACCGCGGTGATGCGCGCGTGGATCATCAGTTAGGGCCAAAAGATAGCTTGTTTTTCCGTTATACGGTGGATTGGGCTGGCATTCAGATGCCGAATACGTTTAACGATGCGATCGGGGGCAACGAGAACAGCTTCGCGGGATTCGATAGCGCGCAAGGGCACAGCGTTGTAGGCTCGTGGACGCGCATTTTCTCGCCGACGGTGGTGGCGGATTTCCGCTATGGGTATACGCAGTATCACATGGGCTTGCTGGCACCAAATCTCACGGATCCGGTATGGAGCAAGATCGGCGGCCGCAACACCGCAGATCCATTGCAGCCCAATGCACCGATTATCGGGATGACCGGATACGCAGGCCTGGGCGCACCGCGCTCGGAACCGCTGATTCGCGACGAATACATGCACGAGGCAATCGCCAATGTGAGCGTGCTAAGGGGCAACCACGCCTTCAAGTTTGGGACAGATCTACACTTCCGAGGCGTGAGCGAGACGGCCAGCCCGCCCGGAGAGAGTCCGTTTGGACGCTGGAATTTCGATCCTGCTTATACGCGCAATACGGCGGCGCCGGCGGGCACGGGCGACGCG
>Ga0157369_10000848_pt1 | contig 39040 bp, 41 predicted proteins | sample C25metaG_FD_113461 | JGI IMG/M metagenome (GOLD analysis project Ga0157369, IMG submission 113461) | Corn rhizosphere microbial communities from Kellogg Biological Station, Michigan, USA - C2-5 metaG | ecosystem: Host-associated > Plants > Roots > Rhizosphere > Soil | place: USA: Michigan... | reverse complement strand
GAACGCGCCGATATAGTTGACGGCGTTCTTGACCTTCTGCTTGGCCCATTGCGACAGCGACCAATAGGGCACGCCGAACATGCGGCGGAAGAAATTGACCAGACGATTCATCTGGATCGCGAAATCGTAGGCCTTGTCGCCCAAATGCGCGAGCCAGCGCGCGTTCTGCACCACGAGATCGAAGATGTCGCCGTGAATCACGAGGAAGCGCTTTCCGTCGACGCCGGTATGCACTGCGTTCTCGACCACATCGATGCCGCCGAAATGCGTGCCGTAATAGTTGCGCAGGAACTCGTCGTGGTTGCCGGGGATATAGACGACCTTGGCGCCCTTGCGCGCCTTGCGCAGCATCTTCTGCACGAAGTCGTTATGCGATTGCGGCCAGTGCCAGTTCGACTTCAGCGCCCAGCCATCGACGATATCGCCGACGAGATAGATGGTGTCGGCATCGTGGCTGCGGAGAAAGTCGAGCAGTTTGTCGGCCTGCGAGCCGCGGGCTCCGAGATGGACGTCGGAGATAAACAGAGTGCGAAAGCGCCGTTCCGGGCTCTCTTCACTGCCAGCATCACTTACCATGCGTGCGCCCTTAACAGATTCCCATGACAGAGCCGTGACGAACAAGCCCGGCGGCGGAACCACGGACACGTCGCCCGCAGGCGCCTTCGAATCGGGTCCCCGCCTGCATTGAATCGCGATAGCAGCGCTAAGCGACAATCAGGCGACAAGAACGGCGATACCGTGGGGATGCGGAGCTGTAACCACTTCCGGTTCCTTCCGTCATTGCGAGCGGAGCGAAGCAACCCAGAATATCTCTGCGGTGACAGTCTGGATTGCTTCGTCGCTTGCGCTCCTCGCAATGACGCGTGCGTACATTCCCGCGGCATGATCCGCCCGGGTTTTGCTCAAACCGTAGCCCTCGAAAGACAGAGAGGGCGCAGGGAATGCCGGGCGTTTGGCACACCCGCAGCCTCGCGTACGAAGGTAGAAAGTACGCGAGTAGTCACCACAGGCACGCCGCAACGATCCGGCATTCCCTGCGCGATGGTTTACGGTTTATGGCGCGCTCTCCCCGGGGTGCCGGGCTTGTTAGCCCCCGTCGCCTTGGGATCATCACCCAAGGCTTGACGCCAGCGTCGGGGCGCCAGGACCACACGCTTTCACCGTCCGCCGCTGGCGCTTTCGTCTCGCGCACCAGAAGCGTCCACCGCATCCCGCTTCCAACGTTCGTGACGATTGGCCGAAACGCCCCTCTGATCGGAGGCGGGATGCGCACAGACAATCATATATTTCTGAAAAACGGAAGTGAAATTTTCGCCTCGATAGACTCGACGGACAAATCAGTTTGAGATCACACGCTAAATTCGACTTTCCGCGCAACGGATTCGCACGGCGAATTCAACCATTCAGGGGAACGTTAGCGCCAAAATCGATCAGGTGATTTGCCCGACGGGCCAAATCACTTCAAGGCCGGCCTGCTTGCTGGGCGCACGCTGAAGCACTCACACAGCGCCGGGCAATGGACGTTGCAGGTGCCGCGCCATCAAGGCGGCCCCCTCGGCATATCGGCCACACTCCAGCAAGTCGAGCAATCGTAGATGCTCCCTTACATGCCGTCGCATGAGATCGCGATCGGCGAAGCTGCGATATGCAAACAAGCGACGAATCGAATTCACCCTCTTGAGAGACTCGACGAAAAGGGGATTGTTGCTGCCGCGGGCGACCTCCTCGTGGAATTCACACCCCGACTGGTAGACTTCGCCGATCGTCATCCTCTCGAGCTCACCGGCGAGAATCCGCTCCTGGCGCTGTCGCATTCGGTCGATCACCTCCTGCGTCAATCGGTAGCCAGGCTGTCTGATCGCAGCCGGTTCGATCACAGCGCGGAATGCCATGACCTGCTCTTGCGCTTCCGGGCTCGATACGCTCTCGCTGAACCGCCATCCATAGCCGGGTAAGCGTGCAATCCAGCCTTCAGCCGCAATGCGGTCGAGCAGACGTTGCAGCTCCGTGCGGCTCAGCGCGTATTTTCGTGTTAGCTCGGCCTCCGTGATATCAGTGGGCAAGCGTCGAGCAATGAGATCGGCGGCGATGCTCGCGTAAGCTTCCTCCGCGTGGCCAACGGCCGCAAGGGCCGGCCGCGCCGCGCCGCTACCGGGATTCTTGGTCAGCACGAAACCGCGATTGGGCTCGCCCCGCGCCAGCCCGGCACCCTCCAGGGCCTTCAGTCCCAGGCGAATCGGCGCCCGCGACAGATCAAGGGCATCGGCAAGTTTTTGTTCAATCAGACGATCGCCTGCTTTCATGCCCTCGCGTCGAGCCAGCGCCAGAATAAGTCCGGCCAGGTGCTCGGCCCGATTGGGTCCGCCGTTTTTAGAGCGCTGTCGGGACGGTTCGGAACCGGGCATGGCACGGCCACTCGCAAAAATTGGGACTTGACAGACCTTCGCACGGATTGTTCTTTAGCGCAACAATATACAATCCGAGGAGACGCCGAATGGTCCGCGCGCCGGATGTTCACATTTGCGAAGTCGCGCCGCGCGACGGCTTGCAAAATCTGGATGTCTTTGTCCCAACCGAAGCGAAGTGCGCGCTGATCGACGCGATCGTTGCCGCCGGCGTCGGCGAGATCGATGCAGGCTCCTTCGTTCCGCCGAAGGTCGTGCCGCAATTTGCCGACGTGGATGCCGTGATGGCCCACGCGCTGACCCATGAAGCGACCACGATCGGCGCTTTGGTACCGAATTTCAAAGGCGCTGAGCGCGCCATGGCCGCTGGGGTGAAGAGCATCTATTTCGTCATCTCGGCGAGCGAAAGTCACAACCAAGCCAATGTGCGCCGCACGATCGAGGAACAACTCGAGGGGTTTCGCGCCGTGCGTGCCGCCATCGACGCGCGGCCTGCTGCCGCACGCCCCTGCCTGATGGGCGCTGTTGCCACGGCCTTTGGCTGCTCGATCCACGGCAAAATCACGGAAGCTGCCGTGTGCCACCTGGCGCGCAGCTTTGCCGAAGCCGGCGCCGATGAAATTGGCCTGGCCGATACCGTCGGCTATGGCACCCCCGGTCTGATCAAACAGATCGTTCAAGCCGTGCAACGCGAGGTCGGTCCGCAGATGCCGCTCAGGCTGCATTTGCACGACACGCTAGGCACTGGTTTCGCCAATGCAGTAGCGGGACTCGAAGTCGATATTCGGCGCTTCGATGCTGCGGTATCTGGTCTCGGCGGGTGCCCTTTTGCGCCGGGCGCCAGGGGCAATATCGTCACCGAGGATCTCGCGTTCATGCTCGAGCGGATGGGGTTTTCCACCGGGATCGATCTCGATCGGCTGATGCAGACACGTGAGATTCTTGCCCGCCACATCCAGGCGAAGCACCTGACCGGCCATCTACATGAGGCCGGCATTCCCAAGGCATTGCGGAAAGCGGCATGAACAAGGCGCTCACCAATCCCGGCTCTTCCGCAACCGTGCTTCGCCCGCTCGAAGGCCTGCGTGTCGTCGAGTTCAGCCAGATGGTCATGGGACCAAGCTGTGGGCTCATCCTCGCCGATCTCGGCGCCGACGTGATCAAGGTTGAACCGCTCAAGGGGGATCGCACCCGCTATTTCAAGGGGCCCGCTGCCGGGTTCTTTGCCACCTATAGCCGCAACAAGCGCAGCATTGCGCTGGACACCTCGACACCCGACGGCCAGGGAGTGGCGCGTCAGCTGATCCAGAACAGCGATGTGTTGATCGAGAATTTCCGGCCCGGGCTATTGAAGAGAATAGGCCTCGACTACGATTCGGTCGCCGCCTTCGCCCCTCGCCTGATCTACTGCTCGCTCAAGGGCTATCTTCCGGGGCCTTACGAGAACCGTCTCGCGCTGGACGAGGTTGTGCAGATGATGGGTGGCCTCGCCTACATGACGGGATTGCCCGACCGCCCGATGCGTGCGGGCGCCTCCGTCAACGACATCATGGGCGGCATGTTCGGCGCGATCGCGATCCAGGCCGCGGTCACTGAACGGCAGCGCACCGGGCGCGGCCGCTACATCCAGAGCGCGCTGTATGAAAACAACGTGTTCCTGATGGCTCAGGCGATGATGTACGAGACCGTCATCGGCGAGCCGTCAATTTCCTATTCGGTCAAGCAGAGCCCCTGGCCCGTTTACGACCTGTTTGACACCCGGGACGGCTCAAAGCTGTTCGTCACCGTCGTCGGCGAGGAGCAATGGGCCGCGTTCTGCCGTGCTTTCGACCGCGAAGCCTGGTTAAGCGATCCGCGCTTCGCTACCGGCCAAGGCAGGGTGGATCATCGGGAGTGGTTGATCCCTGAGATCGCGAAGATCTTCAGTCAATGGGAGAAGGCAGATCTCGCAGCGAAGCTCGACCAGCTTGACCTGCCCTACGCACCGGTGAACAAGCCCGGCGATTTGTTTGACGATCCTCATCTCAACGCATCGGGCGGACTGATCGACATTCATTTGCCGGATGGCCGTCGCGCCAGGACCCCGCTGCTGCCGGTCTCCATGGACGGACAACGATTGCCGAACCGCTACGATCCACCGCAAATCGGCGAGCATACCCGAGACGTACTGACCGAAATCGGCCTTTCGCCGCACCAGATCGAAGAATTGGCCAACGCAGGCACCATCGCCATGACGCCCGCTCTAACCTGAGCGCGAATGCGTTTGATACACGACCTTACTAACCCGGAGGAACCATGATCATTACACGTCGTCAGGCGCTCGTCGCAGGGTCAGCCCTGGCTGCTACGCCGTTTCTGCCCGTCGCGTCTCGTGCCGAAAGCAAGAGTGCGTCGCTTACGCTCGGCCCGGTATCGCCAGTCTACTCGATCGGCATGATCGCTTCCCTCAAGGGCTACTTCAAAGACGAAGGACTGGACTTCAAGCTCGTCACCGGTAATTCCGGTACATTCAGCCGACAGACGCTTGCGGCCGGCCAGGCGACGTTCGCCCACGGCGATGCCAGTCATCCTCTGCAACTCTCCGCCCACGGCAAGCAGTGCAAGATCCTGCTGGCGACCGAAATGGTTTGCTCTTACGCCAACATCGTCGTGCGGCGAGATCTCTACGATAAGGGTATCACCTCGGTCGAAAGCCTCGCCGCCTACAAGCGTCAGGACGGGGCCAAGCCGATCGTCGCTGCCACCGCCATTGGTTCTGGGACCTGGGTCTACGGGACCTATGTTTTCGAAACGCGTGGGCTCGGCGACAAGGTGACCTGGATTGCGGGCGGTGGACCGAGCACGATGTTTCCCTCGCTGGAGACCAAACAGTTCGACGCCATCATGGCGCCGCCGAGCTGGATCGTCGAAGTCGAGAAAAAGGGCTTTGGAAAGGTGATCTACGACACCTCAAAGCCTGGAGTGTTCGAGAAGGATTTTGGCGGCACCGTGCCGGTTCTGGTCATCTACGCGCTCGAGGACACAATCGAGCAGGACAAGGCCATGGTGCAGGCCTTCGTCAATGCGATCTACCGGTCCATGAAGTGGATGAAGGCGACGCCGCTTGCCGAGGTGCAGTCGCTGGTCGCGTCAAAATACTTCTCTGGCTACGATTCTGATGCGGTAACCGCCGAGCTTGGCTTCGACACGTCGACATGGGCCTATGACGGCACGATCGATAAGGCATCCTTCGAGCGCGCCGCGAAGCCCTGGTACCGCAAGGGCACCGAGATTCCCGTAACGAAATACGACGATATCGTCGACATGAGTTTTCTCGAAGCCGCGAAGGCAAAATACAGGTGATGTCCGCGGCTGGCCCTAACCTCGCCGTCATGCGCGAAGCGGAGAATTCGGCCGCCGCGCGCACCCGGATTGCCGTGCAAGGCCTGATCAAGTGCTTCCGCTCCGGTCGCGCGGAGTTCGTCGCGGTCGATGACGTCTCCTTCGCGGTTCGTCAAGGCGAATTCGTCGCGCTCCTCGGCCCGTCGGGGTGCGGCAAGAGCACGATCCTGAACATGGTGGCGGGACTGTTGCCGCACTCGGGCGGGCGGATCCTGATTGACGACGACATTGTCGAAGTCGGCACGGTGAATCGCAAGGTAGGCTACGTCTTCCAACGCGATACGGTGTTCCCCTGGCGGACTGTCGAGCAGAACATCGGATACGGACTCGAGATCGCGGGCGTTCCGAAGCGCCAGCGCACCGCGCAGGTCGCGGATGCGATCGACAGGGCGGGATTGACCGGCTTTGCCCAGAGCTTTCCGCGCATGTTGTCCGGCGGCATGCGCCAGCGGGTCGCGCTGATGCGGACACTGATTCTCAAGCCGGAAATCCTGCTCATGGACGAGCCGTTCGGTGCGCTTGATACTCACACCAAGCTGGAGATGCACAAGACGCTCCTCGAGATCTGGGAGCGCGAGCGGCAGACGGTGCTGTTCGTGACCCACGACCTCGGCGAGGCACTCACACTTGCAAGCCGCATCATTCTGTTGTCGGCGCGGCCCGGACGGCTGAAGGATGACTTCGATGTCTCCTTTCCGCGTCCGCGCGATCCGGTGGACTTGCGCGAGACCGCCGAGTTCGGCCGTCTCTATTCCCATATCTGGCATTCGCTCGGCGAAGAGTTTCGCCGCACCAGGGCCGAATAGTCATGTCCAGCCGCCGCTCAATCATTCTGCTCTGGCAGCTCGCAATTCTCGTCCTGGTGCTCGTGGTTTGGCAGTGGGGTTTTGAATGGAGCAAGGCGGTTCTGCCCAAAGCCTATGTTCCGAAGATCCTCGATCCTTACTTCGTGGCGAAACCTTCGCTTATCTGGCAAAGCTTCCTGCGGCTCGGATGTTTTAGCGACCCGGGCGGCCTCCTCGCCTGCGTGCAGAATACCGACAACAATCTCTGGGTGGCCACTCTCGTCACGCTCAAGAACACCTGGTGGGGATTCCTGTTCGGCTCCGCTACGGGAATTTCCGCAGGTCTCGTCCTGGGCCGTTCCGATTTTCTCGCCCGCGTATTCAGCCCCTACATCGTTGCGTTCAACTCGATCCCGCGCATCGCGCTGGTGCCGCTTGTCATCCTCATCTTCGGGCTCGGCGACCTGTCAAAGGTAGCGACTGCCTGGCTCGTGGTATTTTTCGTGGTATTCTTCAATACGTTCGAGGGAGCGCGTGCCGTCGACCGCGATCAGATCGCGGCCGCTCGCCTGATGGGCGCGAGCGAATTCACCGTTCTGCGCACGGTGGTGATCCCCTCTGCCCTGGCTTGGGTGTTCGCCTCTCTGCTTCCAGCGGTTTCGTTTGCGCTTGTTGGTGTGATCGTCGGCGAGTTCATCGGCGCCGAACGCGGCCTCGGCAAGCTCATCATAGAGTCGGAAGCTCGCGCCAATGCCAGCGAGATGATGGTCGCGATATTCGTCATGATGATCATCGGGACCGCGCTGGCCCTGATCGTTCAGTCGCTGCAATCGTACCTTCTGCGGTGGCAGCCCCAGTTCGAGAAGTCCGTATAAGCGGGACTAGCGGCTTGGTCCTTGCCCTGCGACTCGCAGAGCATCAGATGAATGCATGAGCTCGGGTTGATCTCGCGGGGAACGCATTGACCCGACATTGATCAGGCGAGCAGTCCGCGATGAGTCTTGACTCATCTGTCAGACATTAAATCATTTGTAATTTAGCGCCCGCCATGCCCAACGGGTGCAGCAGCGTATCCGCTTTCATTTCGAACCGATCCTCTCTGACATCCGGCAACAACGTCGGGTCACCTCGATAGTTCGTAAATCAGCACCGCGCTTCGATCATCTTGCTGATCTCCTCTGGCGCGGCGAAGATCACGTCGGCCCGATCCCCCATCATGCCCGCTGGAACGAGCGCCGGCGCGCCGCTCTGCGGGCCATCTTTGCTCGAATCCGTCTTTAAGCGGAGGTTGCGCTCCCAGAACGCCCGTGTCTTGCCGTCCGCCGTGGTCACTCGATAGGTGTCGTGGCAGTAGGTAATTGCCTTTACCTGCTCATTCGGTGTCGGGTTCTTCAGATTTCGGTCCCCTCCGCCGCCCATCATCCCTCCCTTCATGTCTCCCATCCCGTTCATGCGGTTTTGCGCTGTCTGCGCCGGCGTCCCGGGCTTGGTAGCCTCCTTGAGGAACGCCAGCAGATCGGCGCGAACGCTCGGCTCTTTAATGCCCTCGAATGGCATATCGTTACCCGGCACCATCTCCTGTGGGTTGGTGAGCCAAGCGTTGAGCGAGCGGTCATCCCAGATGATTCCTGAGGACTTGAGGGCATCGGAATAACGTTCGAAACTCGGCAGGCTGCCAGCCTTACGGGCCCAGAGATTTGCCAGGCTCGGCCCCGTCATGTTGCGGTCTGGCTCGAGCGAATGACATGGTGCGCAAGCCCGGAAATCCTGCTGGCCGCGTTGCGGATCGCCGCTCTGCGCGAGCGCTGGCGTGACCGCAAAAGAGACAAAGAGCACAAGCTGCGTCAGCCCTTTCATGGCCGGTCTCCTCGGTTTCCGAAGAACAGGTATTTGACGAGTGCAGCCGCCGACAGCACCAAAACAATGATGACCAGGAGCCAAAGAGCCCCCATACCCCACATCATTCCAGACATATCGTGCATCATGGCTCACCTCATTCGGCAGGCTCCGGCACTCGCAAGTGCGACGCGCTCACTTTCGTCTTGGCCGGAGGACGGGGATTACTCTGGTCATCGGGCGGCAGGCTGAATCCCTTGATCAGCCCGTGAATCCCTTGATCAGCCCGAAGATCGCAGGGATCACGATCAATGTGAGCAGGGTCGAGGAAATCATGCCGCCGATCATCGGCACCGCGATGCGCTGCATGACCTCCGAGCCCGCACCTGTGCTCCACATGATCGGAAGCAGCCCTGCCATGATGGCGACGACCGTCATCATCTTCGGCCGGACGCGCTCGACCGCGCCTTCCATGATCGCTTCGCGAAGGTCGGTCCGGGTCAGCGTCCCTCCTTCGGCAGCGCGGCGATCTCTGATCCCGGCAAGTGCCTGGTTGAGATAGATCAGCATCACGACACCGGTTTCGGCGGCGACGCCGGCGAGCGCGATGAAGCCGACGGCGACGGCAACCGAGAGATTGAAGCCCAGCCACCACATCAGCCACAATCCGCCGACCAGCGCGAACGGCAGCGACAGCATGACGATCATGGTCTCGGTGACCGACCTGAAATTGAGATAGAGCAGCAGAAAGATGATCAAGAGCGTCGCCGGCACCACGATCTTCAAACGCGCCTCGGCCCGCTCCAGATATTCGTACTGGCCGCTCCAGATGACGTAGTAGCCGGGCGGAAACTGGATGCTGGCCTGAACGGCGCGCTGTGCGTCGGCAACGTAGCCGCCGAGATCGCGGTCGCGGATGTCGACATAGACGTAGTTCGCGAGTTGTCCGTTTTCGGTCCGGATCGTGGTGGGCCCGCGCGTGAGCTGGACCTTCGCGATTTCCCCGAGCGGCACGGCGCCACCCGCCGGCATGGGAACGAGCGTATCGCTTGCGATCTTCTTCGGATTGTCCCTGAGATCACGCGGATACCGCATGTTGACCGTGAAGCGCTGCCGGCCCTCGACCGTCGTCGTGACCGTCTGCCCCCCAAGCGCCGTCGCTATCGTGTCCTGGACGTCCTGCACCATGATGCCGTAGCGCGCGAGCGCCGCCCGGTCGGGCGTGATTTCGAGGTAGTAGCCGCCGAGGCCGCGCTCGGCAAAGGCCGAAGATGTACCCGGGACCGCCTTCAGCACCTGCTCGATCTGCCGGGCAAGCCTGTCGATCTCGACGAGGTCGGTCCCGATGACCTTGACGCCGACCGGCGTGCGGATGCCGGTCGAGAGCATGTCGATGCGTGCCTTGATCGGCATGGTCCAGGCATTGGAAACGCCCGGGAATTGCAACGCCTTGTCCATCTCCGCAACCAGACCGTCGATGGAGAGGCCGGGCCGCCACTGCTGCTTCGGCTTGAGATTGATGATGGTCTCGAACATCTCCGGCGGCGCGGGGTCGGTTGCTGTTTCGGCGCGCCCGGCCTTGCCATAGACGGATGCCACCTCCGGGAACGACTTGATGATCCGGTCCTGCATCTGCATCAGCTCGGCGGCTTTGGTCACGGATATGCCGGGCAGCGTCGTCGGCATGTAGAGCAGTGTACCCTCATTCAGGTTCGGCATGAATTCGGTGCCGAGCTGTCGGGCCGGCCAGATGGTGGCGGCGAGCGCCGCGATCGCGAGCAGGATGACGAGGGTTTTCGCCCGTAACACGCCCTTGATGACAGGGCGGTAGACCCAGATCAGGAAGCGGTTGATCGGATTCCGGTCCTCCGGAACGATGCGGCCGCGGACAAAGATCACCATCAACGCGGGTACCAGCGTGACCGACAGCAACGCGGCGGCCGCCATCGAGAACGTCTTGGTGAAGGCGAGCGGGCTGAACAGCCGCCCCTCCTGGGACTCCAGCGTGAAAATCGGCATGAATGAGATGGTGATGATCAAGAGGCTGAAGAATAGCGCCGGTCCAACCTCCGAGGCGGCGTCGATCAGGATCGCAATCCGGGATTTGCCAGGTTTGGCGCGCTCCAGGTGCTTGTGCGCGTTCTCGATCATGACGATGGCGGCATCCACCATCGCGCCGATCGCAATCGCGATGCCGCCCAGACTCATGATGTTGGAGCCGATCCCGAGCAGCTTCATGGCGCCGAACGCCATCAGGACGCCGACCGGCAGCATCAGAATCGCGACGAGCGCGCTGCGGACATGGAGCAGGAACACGACGCAGACCAGCGCGACGACGAGGCTTTCCTCCACCAGCGTATGTCTGAGCGTGTCGATGGCGGCGTAGATCAAATTCGACCGATCGTAGACCGGCACTATCTCGACTGACTTGGGCAGGCTGGTCGCGATCGCCTTGAACCGTTTCTTGACGTTCTCGATGACGTCAAGCGCGTTCATGCCGAAACGTTGCAGCACGATCCCGCCGGCAACCTCTCCCTCTCCATTGAGCTCGGTGATACCCCGACGCTCGTCCGGACCCAGCTCGACCCGGGCGACATCCCGCAGCAGCACCGGCGTCCCGCCGTCGTTCTTGAGCACGACATTGCCGAGATCGTTGATGTTCTTCAGATAGCCCTTGCCGCGAATGACATATTCGAACTCGGACAGCTCGACCGTGCGGCCGCCGACATCGGAGTTGCTGGCGCGGATCGCATCCCGGATCTTCGCCATGGTGATGCCGAGATCGCGCATCCGCTGCGGATCGAGGATCACGTTGTATTGCTTCACGAAGCCGCCGACGCTCGCGACTTCGGCCACCCCCTCCGCCCTCGCGAGCGCGAATTTGAGATTCCAGTCCTGGATCGTTCGCGTGTCCGCAAGGTTCAAGTCCTTGGACACGACCGCGTATTGGTAAACCCAGCCCACGCCGGTCGCGTCCGGGCCGATTGTCGGCGTCACCCCCGCAGGCAACCGCGACGACGCGCTGTTCAGGAATTCGAGGACTCGCGAACGCGCCCAGTAGATATCGGTGCCGTCCTCGAAGATCACATAGACGAACGATACGCCGAAGAACGAGAAGCCGCGCACCACTTTCGCTTTCGGGACCGTGAGCATGGCGGTGGCGAGCGGATAGGTGACCTGGTCCTCGATCACCTGCGGGGCCTGTCCCGGATATTCGGTGTAGACGATCACCTGCGTATCGGAGAGATCGGGGATGGCGTCGAGCGGCAGATGGACCAGCGCATAGATTCCGGCCGCGGCCGCAAAGCCGGTGCCGAACAGCACCAGCAGCAGGTTGCGCGCCGACCAGGCGATGACACGGGAAATCATCGATGCTCTCCCGTGTCCTTCGCACCGTCAGATGTCGCGGCCGGCTGCGGCGCGTCCGCCTCCGCAAAGCCCTTCAATGCCGCATTCAGGTTGCTCTCGGCATCGATCAGGAAATTGGCCGACGTGACCACCGCTTCTCCTTCCTTGACGCCGTCGGTGATCTCGATGTAGCCGCCGCCGCGTCGGCCGAGCTTGACCTGGCGCGGCTCGAACCGGCCCTCCCCCTTGTCGACCAGGACGGCCTGACGCGTACCGTCGTCGAGAACCGCGCTCTCCGGCACCGCCAGCACCGGCTCCGGCGTGCCGGTTTCGATCTCCGCATCGACATACATCTCCGGCCGCAGCACTTCATCCGGGTTGGGCAGTTCGACACGGATGCGCGCGGTCCGGGTCTGGGCGTTCAGGTGCGGATAGATCAGCGCCACCGTCCCGGTAAAGGTCTGGCCGCCGAGACCGCGCGGCTTGATCGTCACTTTCGCTCCGGCCGAGACCTGGCCGAGATCGCGCTCCGCGATGTCGATGAGGACCCAGACAACGCGGTGATCGGCGATCCGGAACAGCACGTCTCCCGGCGCCGCGCGCATGCCGTTCACTGCGTTACGTTCGACGATTTCGCCGTCTTGCGGCGCGAGCCAGGGAATGGAGAGAGAGATTTCGCGGGTGCGCTCGAGCTCCTTGATGGCCGGGTCGGGCGTTGCGAGGTTTTCCAACCTGCGCCTCGCGCCTTTCAACTCCTTTCCGGTCGCGCCTGCGTTGATGGCGGAAAGATATTCGGCAGCGGCGCTGGAAAGCGCGGGGCTGTACACGTTCATGAGCGGTTCGCCCTTGTGGACATGATCGCCCGTCGTGACATTGGCGACGCTGTCGACGAAGCCCTCGAAGCGCAGCGCGACCACCGAGACGCGCCGCTCGTCCTCCTGCACGGTGCCGGGAGCGCGGATGACCGATCTGACCGATCGGCGCACGACCGGCTCGGATTTGGCGCCGGTGCGCTGAATCTTGCCGGGCGTGAGCTTCACCGATCCGTCGTCGCTGTCTTCTCCTTCGTAGACGGGGATGTAGTCCATCCCCATCGAATCCTTCTTCGGCACCGGCGAGGTATCCGGCAGGCCCATTGGGTTGCGATAGTATTTTATCTTGCGTTCGCTCTTGGCGTCGGCGGCTTTGGTCTCCGTCGACGTCTCCTCGGGTTCGTCGAAGCTGACGTCGGCGTTCGCCGGCACGGCGCGCCAGGCACGACCGTCCGGCGACTTCTTCGGTGTCAGCGAATAGAACGGCTTTCCGTCGGGGTCCTGGTAATAGATCGTCGCGTCGCCCTCGCCGGCCGTGGCGAGCGACACGACAGAGGCGGCGAACGGCTTTGCCCGAGGGACCGCGCCGGCGAGCCAAGCAGCGCCGGCCACTGCGCAGATCGCAGCGGCCGCGCCCATCGCGATGGCGCGGTTCATTTCTGCGCCGTGACGACGAGCTTGCTTTCAACCGTGCCGGCCTCGCCCTGCACCTTCGCGCCCAGCGACAACTGCCAGCGGCCCGCCATGCTGAAGTTGGCCTTGAACCTATAGGTCCCCGGCTCGGTGCCGGGCATGGAGGTCACCTTCGTGACCATCTCCTGCATCCCCTCCGGCGCCATGTCGAGCCGGGAGGCAAAGATCACGGCGTCGGACACCGGCTTGCCCGTCTTCTTGTTCACCAGCCTGACCGTGACGATCCCGTCCGCGCCGGTCTGGACGGTCGGCGCAACGAGCTGGAATTCGTAATCGTTGATATTGGCGAACGCGCGCTTCGGCGCCCCCATCATCGAAAGGCCGATCAGCGCGGCGGCGAGCGCGCGCGCGGCATTTGTAGTCTTCATGATATCTGTTCCTCGAAACGTCTGATGGACCGCCGAAGCGGCATGCGACGACGCGCCCTGCCCTCAAGGGCCGCGCGTCAACGTTCCGGCGCCGGGGCGCCGGTCAGACGATGGTTCGAGGTGGATGATCCGGAGGATGTTCACCGAGCCCGTCGATCAGGAGATCGTCGGGCAAAGCGAACGCGCTGCGCGAGAAAGTACGATCCACCAGGGCGCCGGCGCCGTACGGGTCCGGCACGGTGATCGTCAACGTGCAGAGGGCGACGAACGGACAGGACCCGCAGTCCTTGGCCTTCTGGTCCTGCGGATCGGGGCAGCATGGCATGCCGTCCGCCATCGCCTGCATCCCGTCGGCGGCAGCCATCGGGTGCGGCATGGCCATCGCCGGCGCCGACAGGGGCGCCACGAGCAGGCCTGCCGCCACGGCCAGCGCAATCAGCCAGTTGAAGATCGACCTCGGATCCATTCCGCCTTTTCCCATGCCGTGAGGCACAGTGCAAAGCGTCACTTTATCACGATTTCGCCAGATATGTCCCGGCACCCGGTTCGGCCCGCCGGCTCGTGTCCATGGCGCACTATCGCGCCGCCGCCTGCTTCCAGGTCGGGCACGCAGAAATGAACGACTGGGGAAAATCGTCGGCGATTGGTTAAGTTCCCGGCCGTCGTACATCGGCTAACAAGCGCTCTCCCTTATAACGGGGAAGGACCATGCCTCATCGCAAGTACCGCGCGTTGGAGCACGAGTGCCATCACAGGACACAAAGAGGCCAGAGAAGCACTCGAAAAGATGGAGCGCGAGTACAAGGCCGTTGCTGCTTGCCTAGAAGCGCGTCGGCGAGCACACCAACAACCGCCTTCCGGAGATTAAGACCGCCTCAGTGGGCGCCGTCCTTGTCTCGCTGCCGTCGCCTGTTGGCCCGTGTCCGGCTCCGATACTGACCAATCGGCGACGGGTTCGTCAGACTATACCGGACTATACCGGATTTTTTCAGCTTGGTTTCACGGCCAAGCTTGACCCTGACCCGCGCATGGCTGCGGGGCTGTGCAACCGGCGACCACGTATGGGTTGCGTAACGATCCGTGTGGCAACAGTCGTTGCGGCCGCGGCCGATCGGTCCTGCAACGGCGCGCCGCGTCGGCGTTCCCGGATGAACGCGCGATGAACGACACTCCATCTTTTGACGCATGTGGCGATTTACGCAGGAACGCGCGTTTCCTCCGAACGTTCCAATGAAGACGAATGAAGAGGAGGAACGCGTCATGAAGCGAACTGGAATTTTGATCGCGGCCGCGATGCTGCTGCTTCCATCGGCAGCGTTAGCCGCGCCCGGCATAGTCACGACAAGTGTTGGCTTAAGGGCCGGTCCCGGCGACGGATTTCCCGTGGTCGACCGCATTCCCGGCGGCTCGCGTGTCAACATCCATGGCTGCCTGAGGGGCGATGCCTGGTGCGACGTGAGCTGGTCGGACGACCGCGGCTGGGTGTCGTCGGATGAGCTGCAATGGCTCTATCGCAACCACTACGTTTATCTGTCCGATTATTACGATGACATCGACGTGCCCGTGGTGCCCTTCGTACTCGGCACCTATTGGTCGACCTACTATGCGGGCCGGCCGTTCTTCCATCGGCGCGCCTATTTCGATCGCTACTGGCGCTCGCATGAAAGCATCGCGACGCGCACGCCTGATCGGATCGCGCGGGCGCGTGTAGTTCATGGTGGCGCTGCGGTGACGGAGGGTCGCAGCCGCGGCACCGAAGCGCGGACGACCATCGAGAACCGAAACCGCGCTGACATTCGTGAGCGTGGCCGCGGCGCTGAAGCGCGGGCAGCGGTCGAGACCCGCAACCGTGCCGATGTGCGCGGGCGTGGTCGCCCGGAGGTGCGCAGCGCCGAGACCGCTCGCATTAGTGGCGCCGAACATGGTCGCGTGGCCGGCGTGAACCGCAACTTCGGGCACGGAGCACGGCCGATGGCGCAGGCCGAGCATGGTGCGCGCTTCTCGGCCGGTGCGACATCCCACGGCGGGGCGCGGATCGCGCAGCCGAACGTCAGCCACGGCTCGCCGATGAACGCGCGGGCGCAGATGCCGGCGCCGCATGCGGCCGCTCCGGCAACGCCGCATGTCGGCGGCGGCGGTGGCAGTGCGGCCCACGTCGGTGGCAGTGCCCGCGGTGGCGGCGGCGGAGGCCCGGGCCGGCATCACGAGTGAGAGCCGCCATTGCTAGAGCGACAGAGTTGAACGACGAAGCCCGGCGCAAGCGCCGGGCTTGTTCGCTTCTCACTGCTAGTCGGCGCAAAAAGTCGGAGCCGCCGAATGCGTGGCCGTCCTCGATCCGTCAGCTGGACGAACGCTCGCGCAAGGCGAGCCGAATGGTGCGGCCTTTCGCGGGCTTTGCCTTGGCGTGCGTGACGCTGACCTGGCGCTGGGTGCCGGGTCGCGCCGTCCCGGGCGTGCCCTTCCTGAGCAGGAGCGCAAGCCGCCTGCGCGCTCGGCCGGCCGAAGCCCTCGCCGCCTGCGCTGCGGCCTCGGCCTTTCGGATGATCATGGTTACGCTCGGCGCGGGCAACGCGCGGACGAACGACGCCAGGATGGAGTTCCTCTCCATCGTTCACGAATGATCCCGGTCATCGACCGATCGTGAACGGGGTTCCACGGCCGGCGAGCAACCATCGTCACCTTCCGGGTGTTCCCAACAGACTACCGGCGCGACCAGGTCTCATAGGCGCCGGTAGCCGAGAGACCGAGCGCGTCCCCGCCTGCACCAAATGATGGAGCAGCGCCATGTCGAAGCGACGACGTTTCAACCAGGAAGTACCTCCCCGCGATGGAATCGACGCGTGGGCCAAGGAGCTCCGCGAACAAGCGGGAAAGCTTCCACCTGGGCCAGAACGCGAGGCCCTCCTCAAGAAGCTCCGTCAAGCCAATACGGCGGCTCACGTTGAGCAATGGGCCAATTCGCCGGGATTGAAACCTCCGACGTGATGCGCAAGCTTGCGTTCAGCCAGTCCGCGAGGCACGGTACGGGCTTTCAATCTGCAACAGGCGGGCAATGTTGACAGGCAGAAGGATGATGTGAAGCAACAACACCGGATGGATGTGCGCCAGTAATCCAAACAGCATGAAGCGGATGTTGCTTTCTATCGCTGGAAGGCGCAGCCGCTCGCGCGGCGGGGCGGCCGCAAGGCGAATGAACGCCGGAAAGGCAGGGATCAGCAGCCATTCTTCGGACGGGCTGACTTGCTACACGCCCCGTTTCTTGCCCAGGCGGTCGAGCGTGAGACGCGCGATGGCCGCCGGTGCCTGATCCGGGATCGCGAAAACAGAGCTCACGTTGATCTCGCACAGCACATAGGTGTCCTCGCCCTTGGCGTTCCGCGGTCCATAGAGAAAATCTGCATCCCAAATGATGGGAAGCGAGTCTGTCTCAAGTCCAAGGACGTTCATCATCTGCGGCGTCCACTCCGCCTCCATTTGCCTGCGCAACGCCTGAAATGGCGCGGCATCGGACCCATGCATGTGACGAGGTCCGGGCTGCGCGGCAGGTGCATCCGGCCCTTCGGGCGGAGGCGGGATCAGCGCCTTGATCTTTTGATGTCCGAAGCCGACGACCTTGTCGGCGCCCATGTAGCAGCGGATCATGCCATCCGGCAGCCGGGGCTGAAACGGCTGATCGATGATGCATCCGCCCCAGCCGAAATAGCTTTCGCAGCGCTCCATGAAATCTTCGAGCGACAAGGTTTCGGGCATGCTGCCGCGGCGCGCCTCCAGCACGGTGACAACGGGCGGGCTGCCGGCCTTCTGCTCGGGCCATTCCACCTTCCACACGCCCTGCCCCGCATTGCCGCGATTCTGCTTGATGACGCGCGGCCCGGCAGCACCAAGCTGAACCGGAAAACGATCACGGAATTCCGCAGCGCTGCGGTAGAGACGCGTGTCAGTGCCCCAGCCGAGATGCCTCGTGCGGTACAACACTTCCTTGACGCCCATTTTCAGGATCACGTCAGGATGCGCGCTGACAAAGCGCCCGCTTGCGGCGACGTCACGCAATAGCGCGTCCAGCTTTTCCCGCGTGCGGCCGCTCTCGAGCGGATTGACCCACACCAGCGCGCCATCGGCCTTCATGAGCTGCGCGCGAAACTGGTCCTGCATTTCCTCGCAATAGACGGCAGGCTCCGCTTCGATGCCGAGCGCCAGAAGCTCGGAGAATATCTGCCGGTAGCGATTGTTTTCAGGTGTTGCCGCCACGCGCGAAGCCGGATCTCCACGCCAGACGATTGCGATTTTATGGTTCATGATTGCATCTCGAGGTGTCGGGATTGGGAATAAGCCGGTGTCGCGATCGCGCACCAACGAGGATTGGACAATTCGCTGCCCGCGATCAAAGCCGTTTGGCTGGTCTGAGGCATCGGCGAGAACGAGGGTGCCGGCCTGCTTGGGCGAGAGATCACGCGCGCTGATCTGCCGTGACAAGGTGCAAAAGATGTCTGGTGTGATAAGGACCGGTCCATATGCGCAATCTCCTCGAATGCCGAGTGTTGCGCAGAACTTGGACGCGAAGTCTCGCGGGGAGTCTGCATGTCCCCGTCCCTTCAACGTAGCAACGCCAGACCGTGTCGGCAAGGCTCAGTACTTTTGGGCTGTGCAAATTCGCCTCGTGGGCGTGAGCAATTGGGTCACGGAGTGGCTGGATCGCGCCAAAAGCCACGCCGGAGCCGCTGCCGCAGACCAGGACCACCAGACCATAGGTCGCGACTGGCGCGCGCATCCGGACAATCGCGATCACCAGTGCCCACTTTCCGAAGTTCGTACACCATTGCAGCAACCACTCATACGAACTTCGGAAAGCCATGGGCACCGGCAAACTTATGATTCTAGTGCCGCTTTTCGATTTGAAGTCCCTGGTCCATTTCTCGGCTTGCGGTGCAGGGACTTCAAATCGGCGGCACTAGGCTATCGAGGTAAAGCCGGTAGTGCCTGGTGTTGCGCGGCGTGGTTTTCAAAAAAGGAAAGCGGAAAGCCGAAGGTCACGCCCGCACGTATTTCGTTGACGGGATGCCCGTTCGTAAGCGCATGGCGTATGGCAACGTCAAAGCTCAGATTATCTCGTACCTTGTAGATCAGCCCGACCAGTCCGGAGAACGTCTCCTTCTCTCCAAGCTCGTTCTCGTAGAAAACCTCGGCGACGGGGCGGACCGTCCATTTGGACGGCCCTTCTAGGATGGCGCCCAGAAAGACGTCGCCATGATGGTCTCGTGTGAGCGCGGTCTCGGCGTTGAGATGGATCGTCCCCCAATCCCAGCGCTGCGAGACGATACCGGCGAGACTGGCGCCCACCCCCGAATTACCGGTGCTGTCGGGAAGCAGCACGCCAAATTCGGTCGCGACACTGGGGCCGGTCTTGTTCTGCAAACTGCCGGGCACCACGACATGCTTGAGGAAGGCGCCTGCGGCCGTCAGGCTCGTGGGCCCCATTGGCGAAAGCGGTGTCTGGCCCTGGCCCTCGAGGACCGCTTCCCAATCCTCGGTAAGGCCATAGTTGATGACCGCAGCCGGCGCGATCAGGCTCGTGCCGCTTTCATCCCGCAGGCGCCCCGCGGGTTGCAGTTCGATCTCCATCTCTCCCTTGGCGGCGACGGCGGCGTCGGTGCCGTCGAAAGGCCTGTAGGCTGACGCCGGAGCGGACCACGCCGCCAGGGCCAACGAGACAGCAAAGCCCGAAGCGAGCTTCTTCGGGAATTCTCCTATGCGCGAGTGGCGTGCGGACATGGGCGGTCTCGCAAACTGATGGCCTCAAGATGTGGGACGGAACAGCCAGATCGCAGCCGGACCTGCGGGCCCTGCCCGAACAGCGACGAGCAAAAGATCGAGTTCCGGCACGAACAGCGATGTGCGCGCGCCTGCGGCCGTGGGTATTCGCGCAATGCGCCGATAGACTGTCTGGTTGGTCTCGAACACGTCGACGTAGCCCGCTCCGCACGTCACATAGACGCGGTTGCGCTTTGCGTCGATAAAGACGTCATCGGCGTCGCCGCAGGTCGCCGCGGTCGCGACGGATTTGCCATCCGTGATGGCGAACGCCACAAGCTCGGGTGGACTACGGAAAGCCACCAGCACACGGCCCCGATCGTCATCGACCGCCATGGCGAAATTGCCTCCCTTGTCCATCGGCCAGTTCGCCACGAGCTTGCCCGAGGCGGCGTCGACCACGGCGATCGCGCGGGCGTCGGGCAAATTGACGAAGATGCGCCCACCATCCGGGGCAATCTGGAAGCTTTCCGGGTGCGCCCTCAATGGCGCAATCCGGATTTTGCGCGCGGTTGCCGGATCGAGGAACGCCAACCCGCCGTCACCGTAGCCGACGATTGCGTGCTTCGCTGCGGGGTCGATGCGGATGTTGTCGGCATCGCTGCCAAGCGCGACTTGCCCCGTCTCCTTGTACCCGCTTCCGTCGAACAGCTTGACCGATCCATCCCGCGCGTTGGCGACCAGGAGTGCATCCGTCGACGGCTCGTAGCCAACGCCCTGCGGTTCGTTCAGTCCGGTAATCGTGCGGGCCAGGCTGCGATTGCCGAGATCGACGACACCGACCGTGTCATTGCCAAGCTCGGCGACGAACAGGCGTTGTCGCTTGAGATCGATCGCCATGTGATCGATCCGGCCTCGCACGTCGCCGAGCAGGACCTTGGCTTCGAGTTGCAGCGGCGCCTTATCTTTTGCCGATTGAGCGGACGCCGCCGTGCCCGCAAGCATCAACGAGCTCGCCAAGACCGCCGTCGCCATCCGGAACGGATGTGGCATTGCCGTCCCCCTGTTCAGTGCTTCATACGCCGCCCGCTAATCGAGATGTTCCGATGCGGTCGAGAACTGCTTTCCCGCCAACAGGACAATCTTGGCCTCCGGCCGATCGTCTTGCAGTTGTGGCATGACGCTCACGACGCGCACATCCCCGGTAGATCCCTTCGCCTGTCCCATCGATTTGGCCGCCGCGTCCGCAAGCTTGACCTTTGCCCGATCCATCGCAGCCTTTTGCGACTTGGCATGGGAAAGATCTTCACCTTCGTCGATTGCTTCGACTTTCGCGATCTTTCCAGTCACGTGATCGACGATGACCTCGAAGAACTTTCCGTCCTTTGCGGTATAGACCGAAAGCTGTAGTTTGCCATCTTCGACCTCGAATTTTCCGGAGATCGGCTGTCCTTCGGATTCGCTGGCAGCAAGCCCCTGCTGCAGGCTCACCTTGGCTTCACTCAGTGCATTCGCCAGTTCTGCCTGTTTCTGGTCAGGGCCAATCGCAAAGGCCGGCTGATTGCCGACAGCAATTCCTTCCAGCGGCACGAGGACGAGACCCAGCGCGGTCGCAAGTAGGATTTCTCTTCTATTCATGGGGTTACTCCTCACATTCGTTCGAGATCCCCCTGCCCCTCACCAAAACTGTCATTTCACCATCACCCATTCCGGCTGCAGCCACGGATACGCGATCAGTCCTATGACTGCGGTGGCCGCGATCAGCATCGGATTGCTCACCTTCCAGCGGAATAGCACCGCAAGCGAGACAATCCCGACCAACGCCGTCAGCGAGTCGCCGATTGCGATCTTGCCGAGCAGGATACAGGCGCCGAGAATCGTTCCAATGGCCGCGGCATAGGCGCCTTTGACAAATCCCTGCACGTTGGGATTGCCGCGATGCCGCGCAAGCAGAGGCGCTGCGATCAGCACGAGCAGGAAGGACGGCAGAAAAATGCCGATCGTCGACACCAGCGAGCCCCAGAACCCGGCCACGAGATAGCCGACAAAGGTTGCGGTGATCACAACCGGTCCCGGGCTGATCATACCGATCGCGACCGCGATCAAGAACTGGCGCTGGTCGAGCCAGCCGAATTGCTGGACAAGGCCCTGTTGGAGGAACGGCACGATCACAAGACCGCTGCCGAAGGTCAGCGAGCCGGCCTTGAGGAAGAACAGAAGCAGTTTTCCCAGGATGGAGCCGGAGGCAGAAGGCGCGAGTTGGGCCAGCACCGGAGCCGTTGCCGGGGCTGTCACCGAGAGTGCAGCCGGCGCCTTCCTGAACAGGTTGCCATAATAGAGAATGCCGACGATGCCGGCGCCGATGAACAGCAGCGCCACTTCCGCCTGCAGGATCACGGTGACGGCAAGACAGACTGCCGCGATCACCCATTGCAACCAGTCTTCCATGCCCAGCTTGGCGAGCCGGTAGCAGGAGTGCAGGATCAGCGCGATCACTGCGGGGCTCACGCCGTAAAAGATGCCCGTTACGGGCTGAAGATCGCCAAGATAAACATAGAGCGCACCAAGGGCTGCGACGATGATGAAGTTCGGCAGGATGAAGGCCCAGCCGCCAGCCCACGCACCCCAGAAGCCGCCGCGCAAATAGGAAATGTAGATGCCAACCTGGATCGCGAGCGGCCCGGGCAACGATTGGCAGATGGCGATGGCCTCGCGCATCTGCTCCCTGGTCAGCCACTTCTTGCCGTCGACCAGCTCGCGCTCCATCTGGCCGACCAGCGCCACCGGTCCGCCGAAACCGAGAAAGCCGAGCCGCAGGAAATAGCGCACCAGTTCGCCTGTCCGGCGGCCTCCGCTGCTTGTTGTCGTCGTCATCGCCCACCCCCGTTAGTTGTGATCTGCAGGTTGCAGAATCCCATCAACTATCCCGCCGAGCCCCGTCGGCGTCATTTCGATCCGTTCGCCAGCGAGCGTAACCTGATAGCAACCGTCGTCCGACTCGCCGAGATACAGGCAGAGATCATCCTTCTCGACAGTCCACTTGCCGACTTTCTTCACGCCCATCGAATAGCTTCGCAGCGTTCCATCGCGCTCGTACACGAGCCGATAATGCACCTCGTCCGTGAGCTGCATTTCCGCGAGCCTGGCGCGAATCTGTGCGCCGGAGAGCTTCTTCGGCGTATCAGCCGCGACCGAACCTGCCCCGAACAAGGCAAGGCCGATAGTCGCTGCGACGAGCATTTTCAACGCCTTCTTCAATGTGGCGGCCATCATTTCTTGCAGGACTTCATGCACATCTGATACTCGGTCTTGCAGGTCGGTCCGGCATAGCTCTTCATGTACGCCTTATGCTGGTCGGCGCAGACTCTGCAGCTCGTTTGAGCGTGTGCCGCGTAGAACACCGGAGACCCGGCGATTGTCATCAACAGCATGATCGCAACGATCCTCATGTATCCCCCTTGTCGAAAGCGGCACGCGCAGGCGTTCGCCTGCCCGACTTCGTACGCAACCAAGCTCGTCTAGCCATCTCCGATTGGCGATGACCGTAGAGGAATATATCGTTCTCACCGGTGTTTTATGGGCGTGTCAGCTGGACGCTGTCACACCTAGTAACTGCCCCGTCTCACGTCGAGCCGGGGCTCTTTTTTGCGAACCTCTCCTCAGGCTTCCTTGGCGTATTGCTCGTACAGTTTGGCAGCGTTATCCCAACGAATAGCTTCCATGTAGATATCGACATAGCGCGCCGCCGCCGCGCCATAGTCCATGTGATAGGCGTGCTCGTACATGTCGAGTACCAGCACCGGGCGGCCGCCGGCGAGCGTTGTCGTATGGTCGGCGGCCCATTGGTTGACCAAGCGCTTGTCGCGCGGTGAGTAGGAAAGTATCACCCAGCCCGAACCGCCTCCTTCCGCCTTGCCGATCGCGACGAACTCGGCGCGCCATCGCTCCATGCTGCCGAAATCGCGCACGATGGCTTCGATCAGCGCTCCCTTCGCACTACCGCCGCCACCCAGCCCATCGAAATAGATTTCGTGCAGGATCATCGAATTCGAGGCGATCAGCTCCTCGCGCTTTAAACCGTTGATCACGAAGTTGGGCACCTTGGCGAAGTCGAGCTCGGCAAGCTGCGCTCCGATCGCATTCAACCGCTTCACGGCGCCCACGTAGTTGTTCTCGTAGTGGCTGACGAGCACCTTCTCCGAAATGCCAGTGATGGATTTCGGATCGAACGGCATCGGCTTCGACTGATATGCCATCGGTTTACTCCCGTCTCTTGATTGGTTTGTGCGAGGGCCGCTGTACCCGCAGCGACGGCTGCTGATACCGCGGTCGCACCCCTGATGAAGTCCCGGCATCCACTATTCATCGTCACTCGGCCCTTCACTCAAACCTCGCTCCACCAGCCTCAACTCTTCGTGCTTGCCGTCTTGTCGAGCGCGGCGCGCAGGCCCTTGGCGAGCTTGATCGCGTCGTCATTGGCCCAGAAATGCATGAAGAACAGCCGCGGCTCTTCGTCGAGCATGTGGCTGTGCAGCGCCGTCACCTCGATGCCGTGCGTCCGCAGCGTCATGATCACGGGATTGACCTCGTCGGCGGTCATCACGAAATCACCGGTTATCGCGGCCTTGCCGCCGCCGGTCGGCTGGAAGCCGATGCCGGTCGCGACGCCAAGTGGACCGGCCGGACTCAAGGCCATGCCGGCTTGCTTGACCGGATCGCGCCGCGGCACGCCGAACTGGTAGACGCCGCCATTGGCCTTGCCCTTGACGCCGATGATCTCATCGAGCTGGGCGGTGTCGAGATCGAGGGCCGGCGCAGGCGCGCTCGAGGCCGCAACGGTGAGCGGCGTCTTGCTTTCAGCCAGGGCGTCGCGGATCGCGGTCGCAATCTTGACAGGATCGCCATGTCCGGCGACGTGCATATAGAACGTCTCGGGATTGGCGCGCAGCAGATGATTGTGCACGGCCGTGATCTCGAGGCCATCGGCGATCATCTTCGCCATCACCGGATTGATCTCGGAATCCAGCAGCACCAGGTCGCCCATGACCATGACGCCACCATGCGCGGGCTTGAACGCGACCCAGCCGCCGAGCGCCAGCGCCGGCTTGATGGCGACACCGTCCAGCGTCACCGACAGGTCGGTGCGCGCAAATCCATAGCGATGGACGTCGCCTCCTACCGCGGGCTTGCGGCCGAGGACTTCGTCGACCTTCTGCCAGTCGATGTCCTGGGCGTGGGCCGTCGAGACAAAGGGCTCGGTGAATACCCGCCAATCGACATTTTGTGCTCCCCCGGCGGTGGTCAGAACAACAGCGACGATGGATGCCGTGGTCCAGAGTGTCTTGCGCATGCGTATCTCCTTGAATGGTTTGTTTTGCGCTGCCCCTGTTCGTGCCCCGTCTCGATCGCGGCCTATCGCTTCATGAGACCGGTGATCGTCCTCGCTCCATTGATATTCTCCACGGTGACCTGGACTGGGTCGCCGTAGCGTACAGCGCTAAAGAGAAGGCCGTCCTGGACCTTGAGTTCCTCGGTTATCTCCGGCGATCGCTGGATTTTAATCGTATCCTTGCTTTCATCGACGCTTGCGACCACACCGCTGATTATCTCGGTCGCGGGTTTGGCCAGGCCGGCGACGCCAACCGTCTGGCCCGCGGCAGGCCGGTCGTGCTCGGCGCCTGCTGGATCATCGGCGAACGCCAGCGAAGGCGGGATCACCACCATGACACCCGTTGTGAAGGTGGCGATGAGCAATAGGCGAATAATCGACGACATCTCTGGTTTACCTCTCGTCACTGGTCTCGTTCCTTGATCTGGCCGTTGCTGTCGACAACCAGATGCACTTCCTTGCCGCCTTTCATGGCCTTGACGGCGATGCCTTCGGCCGTGGATTTGCCTTGTCCGATTTGCGAATAGCCGGCGGCCTGAAGCTTGATGACGAGCTCTTGCTGCGTCAGGGCGTGTGCCGGGGCGAGCGCGCCCGTCAGCGCCAGGCAAAGCACTATTGGCAAGATCATTCGCTTCCGCATGATCAGTTCTCCTGTCGTGGTTCTGCCCCATCGTTCAATGGATACGCCATGAGCCAGCCGATCCGCCGCGACTTTGGTCACGGCTTCGCTTTGTTCGTCGGCCAGTTGTGGGTTTCCTTCATGGCGTCGCGGCACCAGCGATAGAAGGCGTCGTAGAGCAGCATGCCCGCGCCGAGCTGCTCGAGGTCGTCGTCATACATGCGCGACAGGCCGAGCGAGGCTGCGAGCAGACCCGGCGCTTCCGGTGACAGGTCGAGCCGCGCGGTGTCCGCCGCGCGCACCATGACGGCGAGCCGTTGCAGCGACGGCGTCGACAGGCCGAACTCCTGCACCATGACGTCGAAGGTGCAGAGCTCGCCGCGATGGCTCCAGAACACGTTCTCGATGTCGAACGGCGTGGCATCGAACCGCTCGGCGACGGGTTCTACTTCGGAGGATGCGACGAACAGGAAGACCGCCGCCGGGTCGATGAAGCGGCGGATCAGCCACGGACAGGCAATGCGGTCGATCTTCGGCCGCGCCCGTGTCACCCAGACAGTGCGCCCGTGCGCATCTCGCTTTGGAATCCTGTCGGCAGGAACGGTCGGCAGCTCGGCCATTTTCCAGCCGAGCTGGCCGCCTTCGAGCGTCTCGGCAGCGATGCCGTGATGGCGGAGCCACGCCGCCGTGCCTTCGCTGAGCTTCTCGCCCTTGTGGCAGATGACGACCACGGACTGGCCGGCAAGGTGTGGCGCCCAATCCTGCACGTTGCGATGGGAGCGGCGCGCTGCGCCCGGAATGAGCCGCGGGTCCGCGGCGAAGTCTTCGTCGATACGGACGTCGATCAGTGCCGGCGCGTGCGCCGTGCCGATCAGTCGAGACAATTTGTCGGATGAGATCGAGGTGTAAGATGACATGTTGCGCCCTTGGTGAACAGGACGCGATTCTTGGGCATGTCGCCTCGCGGGGAGATCGCTTTCCCCGTACACTGAATTAAGCTCCCTCCCTGCGCGCTGTCAATCCGCTTTGCGCGGTTCATGGCAAGACTTGCGCGACAGCCGTCACAAACAGTTCAATTTTGGTCATGGAACCTTTTCATGCGGCTCGCAAACGCTTCCTCAAATGTCCGTGTCACAACTCCGAATATAATCCTCGATAAAGCGGTGCCTGGCTGCGGCGAGAAGAAAATAGCCCTTACCCGGGCGTATCAGCGGCAATCCGATCCAGGCGCAATCGGTGCCGGTGATCGGTGAGGAGCCGCCCGCCTCCCATGACCGCGGCCAGCGTCCCCAACCCCGTTCCGCCAGCAATCAGGAACATGATCAAGAGTTGATATTTCACGGCGTCTATCGGTTCGACGCCGGCAAGTATCTGACCGGTCATCATTCCGGGCAGAGAAACGAGACCGATCGCCGCCATGCCATTAATTGTCGGCATGAAGCCGCTTCGCAACGCATCTCGCAGCACGGGCAGCAACGCCTGATACCTGGTACCTCCCAGCGCAAGGCAAGCTTCCACCGCTGCCCGCTCGCGCACCAGACCATTGGTGAGCACGTCCAAGCCCAAGCTTATCCCCGTCATCGTGTTACCCAAAATCATACCCAACAGGGGCAGCGCATAGCGGGGATGATACCAGGGCTCCGGGTGTAGCTGAGTCAGAAGCGAAAATATCGTGACGGTACCGGCAGCCAGCAACGTGCATCCCGCGCCCAAGCCGTAGGTCCAAAAACCCAACAGCCGCCGCTTCTGACGAACGACGATTTCCCGCGACGCGAAGATTAGCATGATGAAGGCTGCGAGGGCGGTCCAGAATGGCGAGACGGTCGCAAACAGGAATGTCAACACATATCCGACCAGAACTAACTGAACGACCATCCGCACTGTCGCGATGGCGAGTTGTCGTTCAAGCTTGAGGTGTAGCGCAAGCGAGAGAGCGCCATCCATCACCACGAGGAGTGCAGGCAAGATCAGGTCGCTGTAGGCCAGTTGGATGTAGGTCAAAGCCGATGTTCCTCGATGCGACCGCCGGCACCCATCAAAAACAATCGCGATCCGACGCGATGGGCCTGGGCACTATCGTGCGTACTCCATATGACGCCTGTCCCGCTCGAGACGCGCTCCGCAACGATCGCTTCGACGATCGCGGTTGACGTCGCGTCGAGCGCCGAGGTTGGCTCGTCGAGCAACAGGACGCGCGACTGCAGCATCAGCGCTCGCGCAAGGCCGAGCCGTTGCTTCTCTCCGGTGGACAACCTTTGGATCTGCCAGGTTCCGCAGTCGGGCGGCAATCCCAATCGCGCCACCAGCGGGATGACATCATTCCAGCCGATAAAATGCTCCTTGACAGTATCCGCCCACCAACCCGGTTCAGCGGCAACGTAGGTCACTTGCTTTCGCCAAAGCGGCGCCGGCACGGCTTCCCTGAGTGTTTTATCCAGTTTGATCGCTCCCTCGTTTGGGTCGAGATCGGCGATTGCGCGAAGCAGCAGGCTTTTGCCGACCCCGGACGGTCCCTGCAGAGCGATGCATTCTCCGTCGTTCAGTTCGAATGAAACGGAGATGTGCAAGCGCGTCAGCGCGCTGACTGTAAGCATGACCGTCTACGACCTTTTCGGATACGGTGGCGCACCGCAACGGAGATTACCGCAATGAAAGCCCATGTTATCGCGTTCGCGTCGGTGCTGATGGGAACAATGCCGGCTGTCCCCCACTCAGTTTATGCACGGGCCGCCGTGTAATGCGGAGCGCATCGATATCTTCCCACTGCGGTGCGCAGCGCCGTCCTGGCGAAATGTCCGACGCGGCCCGACGCCGGCCACTATTTTTGCAACCTATTTTCATGACGAGGTGCATTTGCCATCCTTATCACCCAGTAATTCTACGTGGTGATAAGGCCCGCGCGGTTCATTCCGCCAAATGTCAACACATCACCGCCGCGTGAGGACAAGCCGCAACCCCGATTCCAGCGCAAACATGGCAGAGATTTGGAGCCTTAATTGGACGGACGAGTTATCCAGTCATGATGAGTGCAGACGAGAATACGCCAATCAAAGGAACCGGAAAGAACGGAAAGGCGGAGCCGCCGGCAAAGAAAGCTTCAAAGCGCAGCCGCAAACCGGCTCAACAGGCAAGTCCGGCGCCGGAGCAAATCGAGCAACCGCAGGAACCGATCCCTGTCGCGGCCGTGGCCATGGAAAGCCCGCCTGCGGACATAGTGCCCGACGCTCCGCCTATGGCCGTGCCGGCCGAGCCCGCAGAATCCGCACCGGCCGAACCCGCGGAGACCGCGCCGGTCAGCCTGCAGGCGATCACGAACGCCTATGGCGATCTCACGCGGAAGTCGATCGAGCAGGCCGGCTCCTTCTTCGAGCAGCTCGCGGGCGTGCGATCGCTGGACCAGGCGCTCGAGCTGCAGGGCGAGTTTGCCAAGCAGAGCTTTGAAACCTTCGTCTCGGAGTCGCGCAAGATCCGCGAGCTCCACAGCGAACTCACGATGCAACGGCTGCGCCATCTCGAAGGCTTTGTCGCGAAGATGAAGCCGACACGCTAGACTGCGGGCGGCGCGACTGGTTCGCCGTTCGAGCAGACCAGTCGCGCCGAGCCTTCGCCGTCCAAAGCTAGGCTCACGCCGTGTACCGGGCGATCAGCTGATCAGCGACGTCGTCGAGATCTTTGCCAACGACCTGCGGCTGTGGACCGACACCCAGAACGTCATTGCCGGGACGCTTGATCAGCGCGGCTTCCCAGCCGGCGGCCACGGCGCCCAGCGTATCCCAGGTGTGGCAGGCGATGAGACAGAAGTCCGACGGCCGCGTGCCGAGTTCGCGCTCGACATAGGCATAGGCCTCGCGCGACGGTTTGTGATGTTTCACGCCGTCCGCGCTGAAGCGGCGCTCGAACAGCTCGACGATGCCGCCATGCGCCAGCTGACGCGTCTGCACCTCGAGCAGGTTGTCCGTCAGCGTGAACAGGCGGAAGCCGGCCAGCTTCAGCTTGCGCAGCGCCGCGGGGACCTCCGGATGCGGAGGCATGGTCGAGAATTTTTCGGTCAGCTCGCGCTTGTCGGCCTCGCCGATGCTGATGCCGCGCGTGTCCGCCAGCATCTTCATGACGGCCGCACCGATATCGGTGAACGGCACATAGCAGCCCGCCACCGTCAACGCCGCCGAATACATGATGAAGTTGGCGAACCAGAGCCGCATCGCACTCTTGTCGCCGAAGATGCGCTGGAATGTCGGCTCCATCGTTACAAGATCGAGAAGGGTTTCATTGACGTCAAAGACGATCAGAGGCAGCGCCGCCATGGTCGGACTCCTTTTTGTTTGCCATTGAAAATGGCGGTTGGTGCGCCCCTCAGCTCTTGTTTCTCTGCCGGTCCCGATGCGCGGCCTGCTTGGCCCGATTGCCGCAGATCGCCATGCTGCACCACCGCCGCGCCTTTCGCCTGGTGTGGTCGGCGAACATCAGCGTGCAACTCGTACCCTCGCAGGCTTTGACGTGCTCGAAATTTTCTTCGCAGACGAATTTCGCCATGGCTTCGCCGATCGGCAGCAGTAGCGATTCCGGCGAACGCCACCGCCGCATGGTGCGAAGCTCCAGAGGATGGCCCTCGCCGTCATCATGCGGCACCAGCTGCTCGAATGTCTCGTCACGCTCAAGCAGCCGGTTCAGCGGCCCCAATTCGCCAAGCGCCTTGGCCGCCGCCTTTTGTGTCAGGGGCCGGCCCATATGCGAGCGAACGAAAGTCCTGAACCATTCGCGCAGTGCACGGGCCTGGTCGGCCACCTTGTCCAGTTCTCCCGGCATGGCGCTGGCCTTGATCACATCCAGCGTGGCGGCGGGAACGAGCCCGGCCTGCATCAGCCAGCTCGATAGCCCCTCCCCGTCGTCGATCCAGTCGACCGGTGTATCGACCGGCGTTGCCACCGAATTGAGGAAGTCGAGGCCAAGGGAATCCGCGAGGAAGATCGCGGGCAAGTGTTTGTCCATCTTCAACATCCTTCCGGACCGCTGTCGCGACCCATCAGCCGTTCGTAACCTATAAAAATGATCTTGACAAGTTACTCCCTCGCGACCATAAACTAAACATAACCTAACCAATATCATTTTACAGGTTACTATCAAGGAGCACAAGATGACCGTCGTGAATGTGGTGCTGGCGCATGGAGCCTGGGCTGACGGATCGAGCTGGGCGCGGGTGATCACGGCCCTCAAATCCGATGGCGTGAATGTCGTCGCGGCACCGCTGCCGCTGACCTCGCTGGCGGACGACGTCGCGGCCCTCCATCGGAGCCTGGCGCGGACCGAAGGACCGGTTGTGCTGGTCGGACATGCCTATGCCGGCGCGGTGATTGCAGAAGCCCGGCCGGACCGGGTCAGGGGGCTGGTCTATGTCGCGGCGCTTGCGCCGGACGAAGGTGAAACGGTCGCCGACGTTTTCTACCGGCTGCCACCGCACCCACGGGCGCCGAAGCTGGCGCCTGATGCCGACGGCCTGATCTGGCTGCCGGACGATGCCTTCAAATCGGCCTTCGCGCAGGATGCTTCGACCGAGGACCTCGCGGTGCTCGCGGCCGTGCAGCGACCGATCTCGCCAGCCTGCATCACTGTCCCGGTCGGCCGCCCGCTCTGGAAGGACGTGCCGAGCTGGTTCCTGGTCGCCGAAGATGACCGGATGATCGTGTCGGAAACACAGCGCTTCATGGCCGCGCGCATGAAGGCGAAGGTGCAAACCCACAGGGTCGATCACACGCCCATCATCACGGCTTCAATCATTGTCGCGGACCTCATTCGCGAAGCGATCGCGGGCAGCCGATAGGCGCGCGAAAGTAACCTCATAATACAAATCAAGGGGTTACGCCAAGAGCTCTTTGAAACAGCCGAAAAAGTTACGATCAGCAGCAGGAGAAGCACGATGTCCGGCGTCAAATACAGCACTGCGAAGGTGGACGGGTTCGGGATTTTTTATCGGGAAGCGGGACGCAGGGGCGCGCCGAAGCTGCTGCTTCTGCACGGCTTCCCAAGCGCGGGTCACATGTTCCGCGATTTGATCCCGCTGCTGGCGGACGACTTCCATATCGTGGCGCCCGATCTTCCGGGATTCGGCCAGTCCGACATGCCCTCGCGGGACAAGTTCAACTACACCTTCGATAACATTGCCGGCGTGATCGAGCGCTTCACCGAGGTGATCGGGTTCGATCGTTTCGCGGTCTACGTGTTCGACTACGGCGCGCCAACGGGATTTCGCCTGGCGCTTCGGCATCCCGAGCGGATCACCGCGATCATCTCGCAGAACGGCAACGCCTATGAGGAGGGGCTAAGCGAAGGCTGGAATCCGATCCGCGCCTATTGGCAGGATCCGTCACAGGCCAACCGCGACGCGCTTCGCGCCTTCCTCGCTCCCGAGACGACGCAATGGCAATATACCCACGGCGTCGCCGACGCTTCCGTGGTGTCGCCGGACGGCCAAAACCTCGACAACTTCTATCTCGCCCGTCCTGGCGCGGATGAAATCCAGCTCGACTTGTTCGGCGACTACAAGAGCAACATCGCGCTCTATCCAAAATTCCAGGAATATTTCCGCAGCCGCAAGCCGCCGTTCCTCGCGGTGTGGGGCAAGAACGATCCATTCTTCCTGCCGCCGGGCGCGGAGGCCTTCAGGCGAGACATTCCTGGCGCGGTCGTTCGCTTCTTCGACACCGGCCACTTCGCGCTGGAAACACATGCGCAGGAAATTGCGAAAGAGATCCGCGATTTCCTGAAGCGCTGAAGCCGCGGGGCCGAGGCGCCCGCGCGCCGCGGCCCTCACCTCGCCAATCGAACCGCGGATACGAAACAGCCCCACCGTGCTGAGAACACGATGGGGCCGCTCTCTTTGAAAAGCCTTGATGCAAGACGCTCAAAGAGCCGAGCAATCTAGCTGCAATTGCTTACGAAGTTAGGCTGAGCGGCGCGGTATATTCTTGCCGTTGTAAGCCTGGCGTCAGCTTCCTTGTCGAGTGATGAACTTCGTATTCAGCGCACGCGCTGCTTTCCATCGATCGCAAGTAACACGGCGCGGTTGCCGGCACTTCCGCGCGCATCTGAAGCCTGTAAAATTGCAAGCGGCTTACGGAGCACCCGGGCGTTAACGCGATTTGTACCTGTCTCATAAGGCTTTCTTCAATCGTCGCCCCTGGCATGTCCGATCAACACCGACCTGGCATGGATCGATGCGCAGGCTTTTTGAACTCGCCAGCACCTTTGGCCGCGACCGGTGCGGCAACATGGCGATGATCTTCGCGATCGCCTGCGTGCCGCTCATCTCATTCATCGGCTGCGCCGTCGATTACAGCCACGCGACCCAGATCAAGGCCAAGCTGCAGGCCGCGGCCGATGCCGCGAGCGTCGGCTCGGTCGCGCGAAACTCGCCGGCCTATATCTTTGCCGGGACCATGAGCTCGGACGGGCCGATCGCGGTCGGCGTCACCGACGCCACCAACATCTTCAACGCAAACGTCGCCAATGTTACCGATTTCACGCTCACTTCCCTGAAACCGGTGGTGCCGAAGACCGGATCGGCGGTTAGCGACGATGAAGACCCAGTTTCTCGGCATCATCGGCGCGAGCACGATGACGATGAGCGGCGGCTCGGTGTCGACGGCGAACATGCCGAAATATGTCGACTTCTATCTGCTGCTCGACAATTCGCCGTCGATGGGCGTCGGCGCGACGCCGACCGACGTGCAGATCATGGTCAACAACACGTCGGACAAGTGCGCTTTCGCCTGCCACGACGTGTCCAACTCGAACAACTACTACAATCTCGCCAAATCGCTCGGCGTGACGACGCGGATCGACGTGCTGCGCACCGCGACCCAGCAATTGATGGATACGGCCGCCAGCACGGAAACCTATTCGAACCAGTTTCGCATGGCGATCTACGATTTCGGCCTCTCGGCCGATTCGGCTGCACTTTCCAAGCCGTCGATATCGCAGAAGAGAATTGCTGCCGTGCTCGCAATTGCTCCGCCCGATATGACTTTCTCCACGCACCCCTATTGCGGATCACGATCTACGATGGCTTACCTCGCCATCACATCATCCGACCACATGCGCTTGCAGCTCATCAACGAGGCTGTCGATCGATGCGCCCGCGGTATCCAGCACGAAACGGTCCCGATCCCAGGGTTCAAAAGATCTGGACCTGATCTCGTCCCAGCTCGGCTGGATAAGCCCCTCGATATCGGCGACGCGACTTTCCACGCGCCTGCGATGCTCGGCGAGGTCACTGCAAATGATCTCGATCTCCACGATACGGGCAGAACATCGCAAAGCCGTCTCTCGCCATCCGTTGCGACTTGAAAGCAGGGGATTGACGCAATCGGCCACCACGGCGCGATCGAGCATGAGATTGTCGGCTGCAAGCGCGTTCGCGATCACATAGCCGGTTGGGCCAACGGCAAGGCCTGCGGCCTTGAGGCACTGCTCGATCGTATCGATGCGCAGGTGGATGGCTGCCAGCCTTCGGGCCAGCTCACGCGCGAGCGTGGTCTTTCCGGTCGCGGGAAGGCCACCGAAGACAACGAGCAAGGACATTACGCCACCTCAATAGAACCGGTGGAAATGATGAATCGGCCCGTGGCCATGGCCGACCGTGAAGCGATCGGCTGACGCAATCGCTGCGCTGACGAAGCTCTTGGCATTGCGCACCGCGGTTTCCAGCTCCGTCCCCTTTGCAAGCTGCGCTGCAACCGCTGAGGATAGCGAGCAGCCGGTGCCGTGGGTGTTCTGCGTTGCGACGCGCGGCGCTGGCAGCGCCACGCAGCCGCTTGCGCGGAACAGATAATCGATGCTCTCGCTGCCCTGCCCGTGCCCGCCCTTGATCAATACGGCGGGACAGCCGAGCTCCAGCAATTTCCGGCCCTGGCCTTCGATCGCGGCCTCGCTGGCGGCGACCGGCCCGTTCAAGAGCGCGGCGGCTTCGGGAAGGTTCGGCGTGATGATGGACGCGAGCGGAATGAGCTTCCGGCGCAGCGCATCGACGGCCTCCTCAGGCAACAGCCGGCTGCCGGAGGTCGCGATCATCACGGGGTCGAGCACGACATGCCTGGGCGACCAGCGTTTCAGCGCCTCCGCGATCGCGTCTATCGAAGCAAGCTGCGCCACCATGCCGATCTTCACCGCACCGACATCGAGATCGTCGAACACGGCATCGATCTGCGCCCGCAAGAACTCGGCCGGCACGACATGGATGCCGGTGACGCCCGTGGTGTTCTGCGCCGTCAGCGCCGTGATCGCGGAGGCGCCATAGACGCCGAGGGCGGCAAAGGTCTTCAGATCGGCCTGGATGCCGGCGCCGCCGGAGGAGTCCGATCCTGCAATGGTGAGGGCGACTGGCGTGGTCATGACCTGTCCTAACGCGGCCTTTTCTTGTCAGCAAGTTCTTGCCAGCAAGCTCACTTGCTAAGCCCCCCAAAACTAGCCTATCTGAAGGAATTAGCTGCCCCGGAGACCGCCCGCGATGGTTCCTTTCTTCGTCCAGATCAAATGCAAGCTCGGCCAGTCCTATACGGTCGCCAACAAGCTGGCCGAAGCCGAGATCGCCTCCGAGATCTATTCGACCGCGGGGCACTATGATCTCCTGGTGAAGTTCTATGTCGAGAACGAAACCGACATCGGCCATTTCGTGAACGAGAAGGTGCAGGTCATTCCGGGCATCCAGGACACGCTCACCATCATCACCTTCAAGGCGTTCGGGACCGGCTAGCCGTGAGCGTCAGCCTGGATCGTTTGCAGGCTTTCATCCGGGAGGCCATGGTCCGGCTCGGCCTGCCCGAAGACGATGCAATGACGGTCGCCGCGCTGATGGCGCAGGCCGATTTGCAGGGCTCGGATGGGCATGGCGTCAGCCGCCTGCCGCAATATGCCCGCCGCATCAAGGCCGGCGGCTTCAATGTCCGCCCCAACATCCGCGTGGTGCGCGAGCAGGCTTCCACCGCGCTGATCAACGGCGACAACGGCATGGGCCATCTGGTGATGAAGCGCGCCGCCGAGATCGCAATCGAGAAGGCGAAGGTCACCGGCATCGGCTGGGTTAACTCGCAATTCTCCAACCATGCCGGCCCCGCCTCGCTCTACGCCACCATGCCGCTCGCCCACGACATGATCGGGCTCTATTTCGCGGTCGGTAATGCCAACCATCTGCCGCCCTGGGGCGGTCTCGACATGCTGCTGTCCACCAACCCGATCGCTGCCGCGATCCCCGCGGGCTCAGAGAAGCCGATCGTGCTCGACATGGCGACCACGGTCGCGGCCTACGGCAAGGTGAAGACCAAGGCGCTGCGCGGCGAGATGATGCCGGAGGGCTGGATGATCGACCGCACCGGCAAGCCGCTGACCGATCCGAAACGCGCCGAGGAAGGCATGCTGCTGCCGCTCGGCGGCATGGAAGCCGGCTACAAGGGTTTTGGCCTTGCCATGATCATCGGTCTCATCGCCGGCACGCTTGGCGGCGCCGCGATGGGCAAGGACGTGATCGACTTCAACCATGATGACGACAGCGTCACCAACACCGGGCAGGCGATCTGTGCGATCAACGTCGCCGCCTTCGGCGACGTTGCCACCTTCAAGGCCGCCGTCGACACGCTGGTCCGCGATTTCCGTGACAGCGAGCGCATCCCGGGCGTGGAGCGCATCAGCGTGCCCGGCGAGCGCAGCGCCGAGATGCGCGCGACCCGCACGCGCGACGGCATTCCGATCGCCCCGGCCCTGATGCGCAATCTCGACCAACTGGCCGATGAATTGGGTATGGCGAAGCTCGGCTAAATGAGATCAGGTTGGGATCACGGACTTGACCGTCATTGCGAGGAGCGACAGCGACGAAGCAATCCAGTCTGTCCACGCGGCACGATGGATTGCCTCGCTTCGCTCGCAATGACGATCCAATCCCATCTCACCGCGCACCAGTAGAACGGCTCAATCCAGCTTGATATGCGCGTCCCTCACCACCTTGCTCCAGCGCTCGGTCTGATCCTTGATGAAGGCGCCGAATTCTTCCGGCGTGGTCACGCGGGTATCGATGTTGAGCTGCTCGAAGCGCTGCTTGACCTCGGGCGAGGCGATCGCATCATTGATCGCGCCGTTGAGCTTGTGCACGATGTCCGGCGGCGTGCCGTGCGGCACGAACACGCCGTTCCATTCATAGGCCTCGAAGCCGGGCAGCGTGTCAGACGCCGGCGGAATGTCGGGCAGGCTCTTCAGCCGGCCCTTGCCGGTGTGGGCGATGGCCTTGAGCTGGCCGCTCTGGATCAGGCCGACCACCGACGATCCGTTGGAGAAGAAGAACTTCACCTGTCCGGCGATGACATCGGTCAGCGCGTTTCCGCCGCCGCGATAGGGCACGTGGTTCACCTTGACCCCGGTCATGTTGCGGAACATCTCGAGCGACAGATGTTGCAGCGTACCGTTGCCCGAGGACGCCATGTCGATGCCGTCGGGCTGCGCTTTCGCGTAAGCAATCACGTCTGCCAGTGTCTTCACCGGCACTGACGGTGTCACCACGAGAATGTTCGGCACCAGCGACACCAGCGCCACCGGATCGAAAGACTTGCCGTAGTCGAACGGGAGGTGCGAATAGAGCGCGCCATTGACCGAATAGGCGGTGGCATCATGCAGGATGGTGTAGCCATCGGGGGCTGCCTTCGCGACCACGCCTTCGCCGATCGTGCCACCGGCGCCACCGCGATTTTCGACGACGAATTGCTGGCCCAAATTCGTGCCGAGCTTGGCGTAGAGGATGCGCGCGGTGGTGTCGGCGCCGCCGGCCGGCGGATAAGGCACCATGACCTGCACCGGACGGTTCGGCCAGGCGGCCTCGGCGCTGGCGCTACGCACGAACGGCGCGGCGGCCATCCCAGTCAATACAACGCGGCGCGAAAGGTACCCCCTGGACATCGTCCATCCCCCCTGATTTTTTCCAAAATGCCTGTTGCGGGCTGACTACCAGACCAAGCCCGCCGAACGCCATAAGCAAACAGTCTCAGGCCAGCAAGGAAACCGCCGCTTCACCCCTGCTTCGGCGGCGGCTTTGGTCCCTCGACCGGCGACAGCGATTTCACATATTCGGCGATCGCTTGCCGATCCTGCTCGCCGAGCCGCGAGATATTCTTGAGCACGCGCACCATCAAGCCGCCGGCGCTGTCACCGTCCGGCATCTGGCCGGTCTCCAGGAAATAGGCGATGTCCTTCACGCTCCAGTCGTCGATCCCCTTCTGCGTGATGTTCGGCACCCAGCCTTCGCCTTCCGGATTGGGACCGCCGGCAAAGCGCTGCGAGGCGATGATCCCGCCGAGAAGATTGCGCGGGGTGTGGCACTCGGCGCAATGCCCGAAACTGTTGACGAGATAGGCGCCGCGATTCCAGGACGGCGAGCGCGATTGATCGGGCACGAACAGCCTGCCATCGAAGAACAGCAATTTCCAGATGCCGACATTGCGGCGGATGTTGAACGGAAACGGCACGTCGTGGTCGCGCACCCTGCCTTTGACCGGCGGCAACGTCTTCAGATAAGCGAAGAGATCGCGGACGTCCTGCACCCTCGCATGCGCGTAGGATGTGTAGGGCAAGGCCGGGAAGTAGTTCGTTCCGTCAGGCGAAATACCCTTCATGACCGCATTGACGAAATCGGCCTCGCTCCATCGGCCGATGCCGTCATCGGGATCGGGCGAGATGTTTGGCGCATAGAAGGTGCCGAATGGCGATGGTATCGCGACGCCACCGCCGAGCCGCAACCGATCCGGCTGGTTCGGCACGGCATGGCAGGAGGAACATCCGCCTGCATTGAAGATTATCTCGCCATTCGCAACGTTCGGCGCGTAGGGAGCGGCCGATGCGGCCCATCGCTGAGGCGGCGCCGTGAACCAGCCATAGGCGGCAAGCGCAGCGGCGGCGCCAACGACCAGAAGGCCTGAGAAAATTCGTCGCACCATCACCCAACCGTCATCTTCATGCGTAGCTTATGGCTAGCCGTCCCGGCACTCCAGCCGTAGGATGGATCAAACTTTTGCGGCAGCGAGGCCGATTTCGGGAATAAAGGCGAAATGTCATTGTTTTGAGATCGGTAATTGTTTTCCAGTGCGGTAGCGTCATCGACGTCAACAGGGAGAGAGCCATGAGAAAAGCCATGTATGCCACGCTTGCGTTTGCGGCGGCGGTCGCCTTCGCGGGACCGGCGTTCGCCGAGAAGTTCAAGGCAACGCTGGACGGCAAGTCCGAAGTCCCCCCGATTGCCAGCAAGGGCGCCGGCACCGCCGACATCGACTATGACCCGGCCACCAAGAAGCTGTCGTGGAAGCTCACCTATTCGGGTCTCAGCGGCCCTGCCACCGCCGCGCATTTCCATGGTCCCGCCGAGTCCGGCAAGAACGCGGGCGTTGCGGTCGCGATCCCGAATGCGACGTCGAGCCCCGCCGAGGGCAGCGCGACGCTAACCGCTGCGCAAGCCGCCGATCTCGAGGCCGGCAAGTACTATGTCAACGTCCACACCAAGGACAATCCCGGCGGCGAAATCCGCGGCCAAGTAACGAAGTAAGACGAAGCCATTAGGCTGAGTTGAAAGGGTGGATGCAAGCACATCCGCCCTTTTCGCTTGCGTGCGTCTGCTCCGGCTATCCGTTG